>Ga0114949_10001446_pt1 | contig 14494 bp, 14 predicted proteins | sample N074metaG_FD_83505 | JGI IMG/M metagenome (GOLD analysis project Ga0114949, IMG submission 83505) | Deep subsurface microbial communities from Kermadec Trench to uncover new lineages of life (NeLLi) - N074 metaG | ecosystem: Environmental > Aquatic > Marine > Ocean trench > Sediment | place... | reverse complement strand
GTTGCCATCTAACAGTTACTGGAATATTGATAGTTGGATTTCCAAATTCTGCTATAAAATTTCGGGCACGTGCCGGACTAAAGATAGACAATTCCTGGTCGTTCAGTTCGCCACCAATCCCAAAAAAGACGGAGTCTGTTTCATTAACTGGGAAACCGAAACGAAAACGGGCACCGGTAGTGGTAGACTTAATGTCGGATACGCCATCCAGGTTATTGGTATTAAGGCTACGCCGATAAACATCAACTCCTGCAGCTATTCCATCAATAGTAAAATAAGGATCGGTATACGACAAAGCGAATACTTTTCTAACTGCACCAGTATTAGCTCTTAGGGAAACAAATTTTCCCGTGCCAAATATATTATTCTGAGAAATATTCCCAGTTAATATTAGGCCCTCTTGTTGGGAATATCCTAGCCCAAACATTAGATTACCAGTGGGCTTTTCTTTAACATCTATTTTTACGTCAATCTTATCTGTGGCATCGCTAACTGCTGGTGTTTCTACATTAACAGCTGAGAAATAATTCAGCTTGTCTACGCGTTGCTTAGAGCGTTCTATGTTGGTAGTTGAATACCAGGCACCTTCGAGTTGACGAAATTCCCGGCGTATTACTTCGTCACGTGTGCGGCTATTGCCAGATATGGTAATGCGTCTTACGTAAACCCTGCGGCCAGGATCAATATAAAAAGTAAAACTTACTTGTTGTTTCTCCTTATCTATTTCTGGCGATGCATTTATATTAGCGAACCCGTAGCCATCATCACCCAATCGGTCTGTAATGAGCTTTATTGACTCAGTCAGTTTCTTACGTGAGAACACATCACCAGCTCCAATTAGGACAAGTTCCCGTAACTCCTCCTCAGGCACTGGCATTTCGCCTGCTAGCTTGATCTCAGAAATATTGTACTGGGGGCCCTCAATAATATTTATCGTAATGTAAATATCCTTCATGTCAGGCGTGACGGAAACCTGGGTAGAGTCAACAGTAAATTCTAGGAAGCCCCGGTCAAGATAATAGGAGCGCAATGTTTCCAAGTCTGCGGATAGTTTCTGTTTTGAGTATTGGTCATCCTTAGTAAACCAAGTTAAAAGACCGGGAGTTCTGAGAGTAAATGTACCCACCAATGCTCTCTCTCTAAATGAATCGTTCCCGATGATGTTTATCTTACGAATTTTTGCAACTTCACCTTCGTCAATATTAAAGTTGATGCTAACTCGATTACGTTCAAGAGGTGTGATTGTGGTCGTAATTTTTACCGCATATCTTCCTTTACTAATATAACTTAGTTTCAATCTCTGTTCAGCTTTTTCCAGCACCGAGCGATTAAAGATACGTGATACGGCCAGACCGTCCCGCCTCAATCCATCTTTTAGCTTTTTTGGTTCAAATTCACTTACACCTACAATGCTAATTTCGGCAATAGCGGGGCGCTCTACTACTATAACTAGAAGGACGCCATTTTCAGACTTTAGTCGTACATCTTTAAAAAAACCGGTAGAGAAAAGAGCCTTAATAGCATCTGTAGCCTTTTTGTTATCTAGTGTGTCGCCAACCTTTACCGGTAGGTAACTGAATACAGTTCCTGCATCAGTCCGTTGTATACCCTCGACTCGGATATCTTTAATTACGAATGGCTCTACCGCCCATAAGAATGAAGAGAAGAAGAAAAAGATAAGCGCAGCAAGACCATTGATTTTCATTCTTTAACTAGAGATGAGCCTATTGATATCGTTATATACTGCAAAAGCCATCAGAGTAAACAACAGCACTATCCCTAGCTGTTGTCCAATCTCCATGGCTTTTTCAGAAAGTGGACTACCTTTAATGATTTCAATCACATAATACATCAAATGCCCGCCATCTAATAAGGGGATAGGCAACAAATTCAGCACTCCTAGACTTATACTGATAAGTGCGAGAAACCCTAGATAAGAGGCGATTCCCATCTGTGCTGATTTACCGGCATAATCAGCGATTGTTATGGGTCCGCTTATATTTTTCCACGAAACTTCTCCCATCACCATTTTCCATAGCATTTGAAACGTAAGCACTGATGTTTCCCAAGTTTTAACTATTGCCCTGATCATGGCTGTTCCTGCTGGGTAGCTAACCTCGACCAATAAATTTTCTAACCTGGAACGGTCAATTTTTGGCCCAACCCCTATTTTGCCAATTTGTTCACCATTCTCAATAGCTACATCAGGAGTTACATTCAAACTAACTTTAGTGTTTCCACGTTGGATTTCCATTACTAATAGTTGTTCTGGATTATCCCGTATCTGCCGTACTAAATCTTTCCACCATACTGTTTTTACTCTGTTTACAAATAGAATTTCATCATTGGGAAGTAATCCAGCGCGATCACCTGCACCATTTTTTATTACTTGAGCAATCACTGGTTTTATTTCTGGTTGGTAGATGTTTAAGCCGATTTTTTTTAGAAAGTCGGCATCTAAATCATCAGCACTTATTTTACTTAAGTCCATTCTTCGCCAGAGAACTTGCCCGTCTTGGTTAAGGGTCTCCACGATTAAATTAGGAGATCTCTCTATTGCCCGAGCTAGCAGGATCCAGCGAGCATCTTGCCAGGTTAGTATGGGTTCAGACCCAATTTTTACTATGGTTTCACCCGACTCAAAAGCTGCCATTGCAGCAGGTGTTTCTGGAATGATTGGTCCTAGTACTGGTTTCATGCCGCTGAAACCATGCATGAAAAGTAACCAATAAAGCAGAATAGCCAGCAGAAAGCTCGCAATTGGTCCAGCTAAAACGATAGCGAAGCGATGTGCAACAGGCTTACGATTAAACGAGCGTGTTAAATCTTCAGGGGCAACTTCACCTTCACGTTCATCTAGCATCTTCACATAACCACCAATAGGGAAAGCTGCTATGACCCATTCAGTTTGATCTCTTCCCCAATATTTTTTTATCAAAGGCCTACCAAATCCTATTGAGAAACGCAATACTTTTACATTATACAAACGTGCTATTAAATAATGGCCAAATTCGTGGAATACGATTAGCAGGCTCAAAGCGAAAACGAAAGCAATTATTGTAAAAAGGAGTGTCATACCGGTTTTATGGTCTGGAATTTTAGAACACGATAAGTTTCAATAAAGAAAATAGATGGTGTATTTTCACGCATATCGTTAGGATAGATTAGGAGATTACAATTTGGGAGTAAGCGATCAGATTGGCACCAGATGAGATATGACAACACGCAGTTCCAATAATCTACTGGCAGATATGAGTATACAAATTGATACATAGGTAACATCGTACAAAGTAGCAAAGCAACATCGTAAGCTATTTTCTCGAATCGGTGTTTTTCGTGTCTAGCCATTCATACGCAGCTTCGCGCGCCATGTTATCGGCTGCCAGCACATCGTCAAGCGTAAAGATATCTTTGTGGTCGACTGCTTGCATAACTTGTTTAATCATAGATGGAATCGTTGTAAAGGGTATCCTGGATTTTAGGAATGATTCTACTGCTACTTCATTTGCAGCATTAAGTATTGCAGGTGCACTGCCGCCAGCTTCTAGCGCATTATAGGCGAGTCCCAGACAGGGAAACTTTGTGAGGTTTGGTATTTCAAAATCCAGTTGTGCGACTTTGAAAATATCAAGAGGTGTTACACCACATTCGATACGCTCTGGATATGCCAGGGCATGAGCAATTGGGGTGCGCATGTCTGGATTACCAAGTTGTGCTAGTACTGAGCCATCAACATATTCAACCATGGAATGAATTACGCTTTGTGGATGAATCACCACTTGGATTTGCTCTGGTGTAGCATTAAATAACCAACGTGCCTCAATTAGCTCTAGACCCTTATTCATCATGGTGGCAGAGTCTACTGATATCTTCTGTCCCATTACCCAATTAGGATGAGCGCAAGCTTGTTTCGGCGTAACATGCTTCATTTCAGCTAGTGAAGTTTGCCGAAATGGGCCACCAGATGCAGTCAATAGAATGCGACGTACCCCAACTTCTGCAAAGTCTCCGGTAAAGTTTCGTGGCAGCGACTGAAAAATGGCATTGTGTTCACTGTCTATTGGTAGCAAAGTGGCATGATGTTTTTTAACAACATCCATGAAAATGTGACCCGCCATTACTAAAGTTTCTTTGTTGGCAAGAAGTACATATTTTCCCGCAAGAGCAGCTGCAAATGTGGGCCGTATTCCAGCGGCACCGACAATGGCTGCCATTACTATATCTACTTCAGGTAACGATGCTACTTTCTCCAGCGACTCGACTCCACACAGGACTTCAGTGTTAATCTCAGTTGTGCAAATTTTTTTCTTTAGTTCTTCTGCGCCAGCCGTATCTAACATTACTGCATAACGTGGGTTAAAGCGACAGCATTGTTCCAGCATTCTATCAATGTTGTTGTTGGCAGTGAGTGCGGTGACATGAAATCGATCAGGATGGCGTGCGACAACATCAAGCGTGCTTACTCCTACACTTCCGGTAGAGCCAAGAATGGTTAGATGCCGAATAACAGTCATAATTCAACATTAAAAAGGAGAACTACTAAAACAGCTATAGGTAGAGTCGAAGTAAGTGCATCTATGCGGTCAAGTATACCACCGTGGCCGGGCAAAATATTTCCGCTATTCTTGACCCCAGCTTGACGTTTTATCAGGGACTCAAACAAATCACCAATGATACCCAGCACAGCAAGCACCAATAACAGTAGAACTAATAGTACGATATGGATTTTTCCCCCTGCCAAGTAACCCCAAGTCAACGCATAAATAGAAACTGCTATTAGTGCTCCCACCACACCTTCCCAAGTTTTGCCAGGACTTACTTTCGGTGCAAGTTTGTGCTTGCCGAGCGTCCGTCCGACGAAATATGCTGACGTATCAGAAACCCAAACAGCTGTCATGAAACCCAATAAAAGAAGCGGATCGATAGCACGCAACTGGTACAAAGAAAGACAAGTGGGTAATAGTAAAAGCCAGCCTATTAATGCAAACAGGGCTGGATTTCTGATCGGAAGGTTTAATTTCAAAAGGCTTGGCGCACCTAGTATCCAGAATACTAATGTTGCTGCGTAAAGCCATAAAAATACTGTGGTGTAGGAATTAGTCAGGACAGCCCTACTCAGAATGAATAGTAATTCGCCTCCAATTAACACGGTAAGGACAAGGTAAAAGATAGAGCCAGACAAGGAGAATTTTGCCAATCTACTCCATTCCCATGAACCGATTACTGCCAAAATTAGAAGCAGCGTCATCCAGAAAATCGACGATAAATAAAACAATGCTACCAGAAACAGAAGGAGAGCACAGATAGAAGTGAGAATGCGGGTCTTAAGCATGAATAGCAGGAAATCAGCGAAAAACTATACGAATTAGATAGTACAAGAGTTACGCCGTTTTCTTAGGTGGAATTTTCCTCATTTCATTGATTAGTTTCGATGCTTGAAGTTGTTCGCTGGTTCGGCCAAAACGGCGTTCCCGTCGCTGGTAGGATTGAATTGCAAGATCAAGAGTGCTCGCGCTAAAGTCCGGCCATAAGGTATCGGTAAAGTAAAGCTCAGTGTAGGCCAGGTGCCACAACAGAAAATTACTAATACGTTGTTCCCCCCCGGTACGTATGAATAAATCGGGTTCTGGCGCATAGCTCATTGCAAAATACTGGACCAAGTCTTTTTCCTCAAAACTACTACTTAAATCAGTGTGTTGTGCTAACATCTTATGTATGGCTTGCAAAATATCCCAGCGCCCGCCGTAGTTAGCCGCAATGGTGAGTGTAAGGCGAGTGTTAGCGGCAGTCATTGTTTCCCCGTTACGAATAAATTCAGTTATCTTAGGTTCAAATTTTGACAAATCTCCGATTACCTTGAAACGAATGCCATTCTCATGCAACTTGATTACTTCCTGCTTAAGAACAGTGATGAAAAGTTGCATTAAGAATGAGATCTCTTCTGCCGGTCTACGCCAATTTTCACTGCTGAATGCGAATAATGTCAGATAGTTAATACCGCGCTCAATACAAGCTTTAATTATAGTGCGTACAGTTTCTACTCCGTGTTTGTGACCAGCCATCCGTGGCAAGAAGCGCTCTTTTGCCCAGCGCCCGTTACCATCCATAATAATGGCAACATGCCGAGGAATCATGTCAGCTTCTGGTATCTCGTGAGTTGAACTAGAGGCGGGATGCATGGGTGATGTAGTTCTATATTTAATTAAGTTAAACTGCCATCAATTCGGCTTCCTTCACTTGTAATGCCTTATCTATTTCGGTGATGTGATAATTGGTAAGTTTCTGAATTTCATCCTGCCCATGGCGTTCATCATCTTCAGCAATCTTTTTTTCCTTAAGCAAGTCTTTCAAATGAGCATTGGCGTCGCGTCGGATATTACGCATTGCTACTCTTGCTATTTCTGCTTCATGTTTAACTATTTTTGTAAGATCTCGACGACGCTCCTCTGTCAGAGCCGGCATGGGTACACGTATCATTTCACCAATAGTCATAGGATTTAATCCTAAGTCCGAATCACGGATTGTTTTTTCGATCGGACTAAGCATATTTTTTTCCCAAGGTATAATGCTGATTGTTCGGGCATCCGCCAGACCAACATTTGCTACTTGGCTGATAGGCACGTGTGTACCGTAATAATCTACGGTGATGTGGTCGAGCAGGCCTGTATGAGCCCGCCCAGTCCGTATTTTACTCAAACAAGTTTTCAGAGCTTCTAAGCTTTTCTGCATCTTTTGTTCAGCAGATTTTATTATATCGATGATCATAATCTATCTATATCTTATGCATAAAAGAGTAGAAGCTAATAAATTAGCCATTCATATTAAAATATATTTAGTATGAGTGCTTATGAGATTCAAGCCCGAATTAGCGTACCTTCGTCTTTACCCATCACGACTCGTTTGAGCGCCCCAGCCTTAAAAATACTGAAAACAATGAGTGGCAATTTTTGGTCGCGACACAAGGTGAGTGCAGTAGCATCCATTACTTTCAAATTTTTGGTAATGGCTTCATCAAAAGACAAATTCCGATAACGCTTGGCATCAGGGTCAGTTTTAGGGTCGTTTGAGTACACTCCATCAACCTTGGTTCCTTTGAGAACGATGTCTACGTTCATTTCCAAACCACGTAATGCGGCGGCAGTGTCAGTAGTAAAGAACGGGTTGCCAGTACCAGCTGCAAAAATAACCACCTTGCCCTCCTTTAGATAACGCATTGCCTTACCACGGATATAAGGTTCCACAACTTGATCAATACGTAGTGCTGATTGCACACGACTTTCCAGCCCACCATGACGTATTGCATCCTGTAGCGCTAAGGCATTCATGATAGTTGCCAACATGCCCATGTAGTCGGCTGTGGTACGGTCTATCTTATCACTGGCCGATGATGTCATGCCACGGAAAATATTCCCTCCGCCGATCACAATTGCCACCTCAACATCAAGCCTAGTTACTTCGGTAATTTCTGAAACAATACGCTCTATTACAGTGGGATTAATACCGTAATCATCATCGCCCATCAGGGCTTCACCAGAAAGCTTTAACAGGATACGTTTATAGGCCATAATAGTCGTGGACGCATAGCAACAATAGTTAATTTAGCTGTGGTGAATTATTTTCTAATACTTGACTAATCTGTGACATTACTTCAGTAGCAAAATCGCAAGATTTTTTTTCAATCCCTTCGCCCACGCTGAACATAGTAAAGCCGTTGACCGTGGCAGATTTTGTCATAAGCAATTTTTCCACTGTCTGGTCAAGATTTTTGACAAAAGGTTGACCGAGCAGCGTTATTTCAGCAAGATATTTAGCAATACGTCCGTCCACCATTTTTGCAACGATATCTTTAGATTTTCCACTTTCTGTAGCTTGTGCCGTATAAATTTGGCGCTCACGCGCCAACAAATCTGCTGATACCTGTTCTTTGGAAACACATATTGGTTTGCTAGCAGCAATATGCATGGCTAAATCTTTTCCTAGTACTTCATCGCTACCTATGTAATCAACTATTACGCCGATTTTTCCACCATGGAGGTATGACGCAAGGTGTCCTCGTGTGGTATGGCGAGCATAACGGCGAATGCTTATGTTCTCACCCAGTTTCATAATTAGCACCTTACGAAACTCTTCTACACTTTTGCCATTCGGCAAAGTTGCTCTTGAGAGCGCTTCCGTATTTGTCAAATTTTTAGTCGCCGTTAATTGCGCTAGCTGTTTGGCGAAGTTGATAAAATCCTCATTTTTAGCTACGAAATCAGTTTCGCAATTAACTTCAACCAAAGCACCGCTCTTTTTATCTATCGCAATCTCTATTCCTATAGTGCCCTCAGCAGTGATACGGCTAGCAGCTGTACTTGCCTTTGTGCCACTTTTTATTCGTAATAAATCTTCTGCTGCTTTCAAGTCGCCACCAGTTTCGATTAATGCTTTTTTACATTCCATCATGCCAAATCCGGTTAAATCGCGTAATTCTTTTACTGTCCTTGCAGCAATATCTGCCATGTTTACTCCAAATACGAAATTAGTTGATAACTTTTAAGAGGTTTCTAAAATTATTCTTGTGAGAATCCTGTATAAAACAGTATTTTCAGAAATTTAAAAAGGGGGCACTAGAACCCACTGTAAATTGTTTTCAGCCTATTCAGTCAGTCGTTCAGTCATCATTGTTTCATCCATTTCCTCAAATTCATTTTTGACGATTTCATGAACAATCTGGCTGCGTCCTTCTATAACTGCATCAGCCATACCTCGCGCATAAAGACGTATCGCCTGGCTGGAATCGTCGTTGCCCGGAATAACATAATCCACTCCGTCAGGGTTGTGGTTAGTATCCACCACACCTACTATTGGGATACCAAGTTTCTTAGCTTCGGTAATTGCACCTTTTTGGTAGCCCACATCAATTACGAACATGGCATCTGGTATCTTTTCCATATCTTTGATACCACCCAGACTGTGGTTGAGTTTTTCCAATCCACGTTGAATGCCAAGCGCTTCTTTCTTAGAAAGTTTCTCAAGTGTACCGTCTTGTACTATCGTTTCCATTTCCTGTAGGCGTTTTACGGATTGTTTAATTGTCTTAAAATTTGTCAACATTCCACCTAGCCAGCGCTGGTCTACATATGGAGATTCACAGCGGATTGCTTCCTCGCGAACAATATCGCGTGCTTGACGTTTAGTGCCGACGAATAGAATAGTGCCTTTGTTAGCAGATAATTGACGCACATATTTTATCGCGTCTTGATACATCCCTAGGGTTTTTTCCAGATTGATAATGTGTATTTTGTTACGATGACCAAAAATATACTGAGCCATCTTGGGGTTCCAGAAACGAGTCTGGTGTCCGAAATGGACTCCTGCTTCTAGCATCTGTCGCATAGTTACTACCATAAATTTCTCCTTTAGGGTTGAGCCTCTACCCGCCATAGTCACTCCTTGTGGAGTACCCCTGGATTGGCGAGTATGTGTATTTAACCTGGCTAATAAATGAGTTGCAAAGCCATGTTAGTCAATCATTATAACATTTTTCTCAGGATTTCCTCAAGGTAGAAATGGTGAATGTTCCATGCATCTATATGAATAATTAAGCTTGTTTGAAGGAAGTAAGCATACACTCTCTTGCATTCATATTTGTTTTAAAGGGCAAACAACTTGATCGTCTTATGAAAAATAAAAACGGGAAAATTTATGGAGAAAAGTGATGGAGTCTTATGATCTAGTCATCATCGGTGGGGGTATCCATGGTGTGGGAGTTGCGCAGGCTGCTTCAGCTAAAGGTTTTTCGGTGATGGTGCTTGAACAAACTGACATTGCAAGCGGAACCTCCAGCCGTTCTAGTAAACTCATTCATGGTGGGCTACGGTATTTAGAAAGTGGTGAGTTTTCGTTGGTGAGTGAATGTCTGTACGAGAGAGCGCTGCTGCTCAAGCTCGCGCCAGATCTGGTTGAGCTAAAACCTTTTTATATTCCTGTTTATCGCAATACTACAAGACGCCCATGGATACTACACGTTGGTTTGAGCCTTTATGCACTTCAAGGCAGACTACATCCGGCAGCGCGCTTTTGTCGTGTTCCACAGAAACTTTGGAAGAAGTTAGATGGGCTAGATACTGCACAGCTTGAAGTAGTATTTCAGTACAATGATGCGCAGACTGATGATGCGGCATTGACTCATGCTGTTATGCGCTCGGCACAGCAGTTGGGCGCACAGTTTAAAATATCTGCAACATTTACCGGTGCTCGGTTAGGTCAGCTGGGTAAACACACTAATATCATTGAATACTGGCATCACGATAAAGCTAAAACTTGTACAGCAGGAGTATTGGTAAATGCAGCTGGGCCCTGGGTTCAGCAAGTGTTAAGCCGAATCACGCCGACTCCTTCACAACTCAAAGTTGATTTGGTACAAGGTACACACATTGTTGTGCCAGGCACGTTAACACAGGGAGTTTATTACGTTGAGGCACAAGATAAACGAGCTGTATTCATAATGCCCTGGCGGGGAAATACTTTGGTGGGTACCACAGAATCCACTTATCAAGGTGATCCGATGGACGTTAGACCGCTGCCACATGAGCAAGACTATTTAATGAAAACACTCATAAATTATTTCCCGCGGTATCGTTCAGAACAACGCATTTTGTCTGCGATTGCTGGTTTGCGTGTGCTGCCCTCAGGTGGGGGCCAAAATAGGCGTGGAGCGTCGTCCATCAACACGTGGTCGCGTGAGACGATTTTACATACAGGTCGGCAAGATCCTCCTTCTTTGCTTACTATTTATGGTGGCAAGTTGACAACCTATCGCCTTACTGCCGAGCGAGTGATGGTGCGCATGATTAGGGTGTTGCCTGTACGAAAGGTTATTGCAGATACCCGTTATTTAAAGCTTTATTAAATCAGTGTAGAAGCGTCCAGACAACCTTTGTGCCAGTCGAAACTGACTTACAAACCAGTCGATATTGACTTACATAAAGAAGAATTGAGTCGGCTGGTTTTCTTGGTAAGCAACTATCATGGTTTTAGCCAAGAAGATTATGAAGAAGCATTGACACTCGCGCTAGCTGATCCTGTTGATGCGTTGACTTGCTAGGCCTCACTTGCAAGACAGGTAGGTTTACCTTGAGTTATTAATTACTTAAATCGTTCAATTCTTTGATGAGTGATATTATGTATTCTTTTTATGACTTTCTCTAAATCTTCTTTGACTTCTAAAGTAGAGGGGGATGTACCATTAAAGGCGCAGAATTGTCCCAGCTTTGGAAGGGATAAAGCTAGTAACATTTTCCATATTTACTACTATTTCTACTCCGGTTTTTTGTGTTAACGATATAAGTATCACTTTCTTTATTCCATGTGGTTATTCAGGCCGCAGCCTCTAGGCTTCCTAACAGTGGCAAAGCGCTAAAAAACACTAATTAAAAGAATATGCTCACAGTAGAAAAATCCATTTTATCATGGCACACTACGGTACACAAAGCAGGGGGAAAAGTATGTGGAGTAAGATTTTATCTGCAATAGTGATTACAGTATTCTTTCCATGGTCATTGTTAGTAATGATCTTATTGTACGGGTGGGATAGAACTTTCATAATCATTAGAGAATTGGCTGCTGATCGGTATGTCTTAATAACCTTACTCGTAGTTGCTGTCTTAATCTTACAATTTGTAGTTCAACCACCTCTTTGAGGTTCAAGTAAGTCGTGTTCAACAATGGGGATTAATAATCAGACTTACTATTTGTATTTTCTTCTTGAAGGGTGAATGGAATATATGGGCTAGACACGATTACCATTAACCCGCTTTGGCGGGTTTCTCTTTGAGTCAAAGAGTATACTAAATAAACAGTAATAGAACAAAAGAGGTTACAAACTGGTTACATTTCTGTAATGAATAAAATTCAGGATAAATTATTCTAATTTAATTACCTGAATAATATATTGTATATTGATACTATCTAAGAAATAAGTGTAGGATTCTTAGTCAGAGCGACCAACACTATATAGAAAAACACGATCTGGGCTGTAATCCATGAAATGATCTTTATTTTTCGTGACTTACCGAACCTTAACGCTATCATTCCAAGGATTATATAGAGCAATAACCCTCCAATCTTGGTACTAAGCCATGTGCTCATTCCCGGATATTGCTGAATCATGGTGACCAGTGTTACAGCGCTTGCCAGCAGTACGGTATCTATTACATGTGGCAGAATTTTTACCCAGCGCCGTTGCAGGATAGAGGAGTTCTGCATCATCCATATCCCACGTAACATAAACAGTAAATAACTAAATATTACACTAATAACATGAATTATTTTTAGCGCTGCGTAGCTCATATTTAGCTCACGGATAGCATCCAACCATGACTACCTGCTGCCGCACCGATTACAGTAATAAGGCTTAAGCTCAGCAATACCCAGTGTGTTCTTTGAATCATTGCTAATATCTTTATTGGGGTGTGCTGCACCTGGTTTTTAACACGCCTATGCAATACCAGTGGCTCCAAAACGTATAGCAATAGCATAAAAAGTAGCCATACTATGACCATGGCATGCATCCACCAGTAACGGAGTTCAGTAAAACGGCTCCAGGCATCAAGTATGTACACCATATAAAAACCACTCAAGCCAGTGATCAGTGTTGTAAAGCGTGCCTGGGCAGCGAAGCGGTTCTCAATGTACTAAAAAACTCTATTTTCTCCGCTACAGAATACATTTTTGCAGTGACAGGAAGCAATACGGTGGTGATCATCGCAACACCACCGATCCACAAAATCACTCCCAGCAAGTGGATTATTCTGGCTAATGTAAGTTCGTTCATAAAATCAACTTCATTACTCAATTTGCTACTTTATCTCTTCTCACGCGGTTTAACTTTTCTCTTTAACTATGGTAAAGATGACATCAAGTGTTTCATTCATGGTAATTTTAATCTGGTGATGGTGAGACCGTATCAAAAGTAGTTAAATGCTAGGTGTCATATTTCTAGATAGTTCCGTGCCAACGTTAGTTAATTATTTTGCTGTGGTTCTTTGACATTCAATGAGTTCATTAACCGATAGTCTAGTCGAATAGTAGTGGGTACAAGACTCGTTCCTTAGATAATTTTGTATTGATAATACTGCTACGTGTAGCCATGCAAGCGAAAGCGACAGTATTGATAGAATAGAGCTTGAGTTGTTGCCTTAAATTCCTGTGTCACCATCAAATGTTTCATTGCGCATCTGTGCCTGAGATATACTGCTGCCAGGCGGAATGCTACGCGTGAGCCAAACATTACCACCAACAGTTGAGCCGCGACCAATGGTAATACGACCCAAAAGGGTGGCATTTGCATAGATAATAACATCATCTTCAACAATGGGATGCCGTACAATATTCTTCACCAGCGCACCATTTTTATCTACTGGAAAACTCTTTGCACCTAGAGTTACAGCTTGGTATAACCGTACATTTTTGCCAATAATAGTCGTTTCACCTATGACTACACCAGTACCATGATCGATAAAAAAACTACTACCAATCTGCGCGCCTGGATGGATTTCGATACCTGTAGTCGAATGAGCGATTTCAGAAATCATACGAGCGATTAGTGGAATGCCTAAGCAATGTAACTCGTGAGCAAGTCGATAGTACATGATGGCAGTAATCCCTGGGTAACAAACAAGTACCTCATCCACATTGTGGGCAGCTGGATCTCCTTCGTAGGCTGCACAAATATCAGTATCTAGTAGGTTTCGTATGTTTGGTAGTCGTTTTGAAAAAGCATGAATAATCGTAGTTGCTTGCTCGTGTACTATGTCACTACTGGTTTCATCTCCAGAAACATAATTTAACTCACGAAGTACTTGCACTAGGAGTTTTCGTAGTGTTTCATCCAACGTTTGTTGAACGTAGCGGTCAATGTCTTCGTCGTTGAATTCCGAGGAACCCAAACGATTTGGAAACAATACAGCGGCTAATCCGTCAATAATATTTGCAAGGATCTTGCGTGAGGGAAGCTTTGGAGGCCGTTTGAGTTTCTGTCTGTTTTCTAATGCTGTTACCCGCAAGGCGCGCAAGTCGGCAACGATTGCGTCTATCTCCAAATGTGCTCCCTTCAGTGAGGAGGGGGTCGATTTTCTGTGTTTTGGCATTATCATTATATTACGGGTTCCTGAGTATCAAACATTTTTACGAAGAGAGTTGAGCTTAATTAACGTACGCAAGAATCAGACAACGCAACAATAATTTGCCTGATTTTTCCAGGGGTTTAACATAACGTAATAGCTGGACAGCACGTTTACAAAACTGCTTTTCTGCTACTTTGTTGTTTGCCTCATAACGTAAAACAATTACCATTGTTATTTTGGATTGGCGCATCAAGCGTCGCGTAATTTTAGAAGGTATTTATACCCTTAGTTAAATAGCACTTGAGTTACTATGTGATCAAGACGTGGTGAAAAAGGTTAGTTATAATAAAAAGCTTTCTGCCGACGTGCTCACCATTCATCACATG
>Ga0114949_10001444_pt1 | contig 14512 bp, 12 predicted proteins | sample N074metaG_FD_83505 | JGI IMG/M metagenome (GOLD analysis project Ga0114949, IMG submission 83505) | Deep subsurface microbial communities from Kermadec Trench to uncover new lineages of life (NeLLi) - N074 metaG | ecosystem: Environmental > Aquatic > Marine > Ocean trench > Sediment | place... | reverse complement strand
TTGTTCAAATATCCACGGGTGATGAATTGATTTTATTGGGGCTCAAAACAAATTTAACCCAAGAAGATCTGGCAGATTTAATTGAAAAAAATGAAATTACTTTTAATTAACTTTAGCCTTCTTTATACATGATTCGGGTTTAGGTTACAGCAGCTTTACGGATCAATTTCGACAATAGCGTTGGGAAGAATCTTTTTACATAAGTAGCTAGAATTTCTTTGGCTCCGCCAATTACAATTTCTTGTTTGCCCTTAGCAACCGCTTTAAGTACTTTTAAAGCAACCACATCCGGATCCAGTCCGTTAGCAGTGGCTTTATCAGTGGTATTTTGTTTAGAACCATCTGCAGTTAAGGCATTTTTAGAAACATCGGTATTTACAAAACCGGGGCAAACCAGGGTGATACCGATATTATTTTTATACACTTCCGACCGTAAACTATCAAAAAATCCATGCAATGCGTGTTTGGAAGCAGCATAGGAGGATCGTAACGGAGTTCCTATTTTTCCGGTAACACTAGAGGTAACTATGATATGCCCATTATTTCTATGTACAAAATGAGGCAATATGGCTTTGGTCAAGGCTATGGTTCCAAAATAATTTATTTCAAATATTCGCTGATCCACTTTTAGATCCGTTTCTATTACCAAAGAACGTTGGCTAATACCCCCATTATTCACCAAAATATCAATACCCTTAAAAAAATTCAATGCCATGGTTACTTTTTCAGAAAAAGAGGAATAATCGGCCAAATCCAAAGGCAAAACTTTTACATTTTCCGGATGTGTACATTGCGTTTGTACCTCCTTTAAATTTTCCTCGTTCCTTGATGATAAAATCAAATTCGCACCATGACGTGAAAATGCCAGTGCCATGGCTTTTCCAATTCCGGAAGAAGCACCAGTAATCCAAATAGTTTTATTTTGAAAATTCATTAGATAATATGATTTGGCTTTAAAATTATAACATTAAACCATAACTTTGGAAAAATATTTTTTTATGATCAAAAGAATCCTCTTTCTAGTTTTTTTAGCACCTTTCTTACTACATTCACAATATTCAATACAAGGAAAAATAGACCAAGGCGAAAATTTTTCATGGGTATTATTATACAAAATTAAAGATGGTAAACAAATTTATATAGACAATGCCGATGTTGATAACAGCAATTTTGAATTTACAATCTCTGAAAATGAGGATCCTGGAATTTATAGAGTTTTTTATCAGATCGAAGATCAATTGTATATTGAATTTATATATAACAAAGAAAATATAGATTTTATATTCAACCCAAATCACCCTATCGAATCACTCAAATTCAATCATTCCGATGAAAATATCTTGTATCAGGATTATTTTAAAAGCATCGGTTCCGAACAAAAATATTTAGACTCTTTACAGGTGGAATTCTTTAGTTCTAATGACAAAAAACTGAATAAAAAAATAACTAAATCCTATCAAAACAAATTAAGAGAAATCAAGGAAACACAAGAAGGTTTTGAGAACCAATCGGAAGGAAAATTAGCGTATTATTTTATCAAATCCAGTAAACAATTCAATGTTGAAAATCCAATAAAAGTCCCTGTTGACTATTTAAATGAAGTAAAAAAACACTTTTTTGATGCTTTTGATCTTAATGATTCCATACTCAATAAATCAACATTTATCAACGATAAAATATTAGACTATATTTTTTACTTGAATCAAAGCAATGATAGAGAGGCATTGAATGAAATGCAAAAGAATTCAATCAATATCAGTTTGAGTAAACTCAGTAATTCTCTATTAAAAAAGAATATTGAGGAAAGTATTTTAAACCGATATGCTGAAGAGCAAAATGATGAAATGGTAAATTTTATGTTGGACAATCACTATAATAAGTTACCCAATTACTTGCAGGATTATGGTTTCAGAAATCATATGTTAAGCGAGGTCAAAACAGCCATAGGAAAAAAATCTCCGGATGTAGTCTGGCAAGAAAATGGTGTTTTAAAAAGTCTTTATAAAGCAAATGATTCGAATATTTATATCATTGTTTTCTTTAGTTCCGGATGCCTTCATTGTCAAAAGGAAATGCCGGAGTTTTACAAATTCATTGAATCAACCTCCAATATAAAGGTGATTACTATTGGACTGGAAGATGAAAAAACGGATTGGGAAAATATGGTGAAAGACTATATCAACTTTATCAATATTTTAGATTTGGACAAATGGGATAGCCCTAGAGTTGAGGATTTTGGTATTTCAGCGATTCCCAATTATTTTATTTTAAATAAAGACAAGAATATTATCGCCAAACCCGAAGACCTTGAGGAATTAAAGGGGTATTTTGAATAAACAAACTCACCTTAAATAGTATAATTGTTGTTAATGGAACAAGTTGACAAAACTAAAATAGTTTGTGAACAAGAGTTTTTAAAAGCTTTGCATCAATAATTTAAATTATTTTATCTTAGCCATATGGCAAGAATTTTAGTTTAACACTATGCTTTCTTAGGCCATCCTTCGAGTTCCATGTGATTTTAATTCTGGCAAATTAACCACTAAGAATACAAAGACTTCACAATGTAGACCTTGAGATAATCACTAATCTGTTAAGAAAAATTCTAAATTCAACGAATTCTTAGTGCCCCTTGTGGAATCTTAGTGCCCTTGGTGGTTAACATTTAATTCACATAAAATTTTTGTTTATGCAATTCAGCATATTCTAAAAGTTTGGCCTTCACCTCGGGATTCTTATCAATCACATTGGTCTTTTCATAGGGATCAATCTCCATATTATATAAAGACAATTCTATATCCACGGTATCATATTTTCCCGGTGCACCATCATGACCCGGAGTATTTAATGTACGATAACTATGGTTTAAGTGTAATTTCCATTTGCCATCGCCACTCAATACGCTTTCAAACTTATTTCCTGTTGAAAAAGCGTAATAATCCTGTGGATTTGAGGCTCCATCTTTGTCTGATATCAGATCCCAAACATTTTTTCCGTCTATTTCGGATTCAGGCAATTGAACACCTGTTAAATGGCAAAGAGTTGGGAGCAAATCAATAGAAAAAAACGCTTCATTCGAAATACTGTTCGCTTTTAAATGATTCGGATATTTAATAATACATGCCGAGCGGGTTCCTCCTTCAAAAGAAGTTGCCTTAGCTTCACGAAAAGGAGTTTTTCCGGCGTGATTCCCATAAGATATCCATGGTCCGTTATCGGAAGAAAATATGACAATTGTATTTTCCTCCAATCCGTTTTTCTTTAATGCATTCATAATTTCGCCTACTGACCAGTCCAATTCAATGGTAACATCACCAAATAATCCAGCACCGGATTTACCCTCAAATTCTGTACTACAAAAAATTGGAACATGAGGCATGGAATGTGGTACATAGAGAAAAAATGGATCGTCACTATTATTGTTGATAAAGTTTACCGCATGCTCAGTATACCATTTAGTAAGGTTTTTTTGTTCCGAAATCCCCACATCTTCAATGGTTACTTTTCCATTTTCCCAGAATTGAATGGGATATTTACCCCAATATTCCGGGTTTTCCGGGTGGTGTTTCCACATATCATTTGAATACATTAATCCACAAGTTTCGTCAAATCCCCTGGCATGCGGACGCGTTTCGGGTTGATCGCCACAATGCCATTTCCCAAAAAGTGCCGTTTTATAACCTGCTGCTTTAAACACTTCTCCCATTGTTGGAAATGTTGTTTCAAGTCCTCTTGCATTGGGGCCATGAGCTCCAAAAACTTTTGTCCTTCCCGGGTAACAGCCTGTTAATAGCGCGGATCGTGATGCAGAACATATGGCTTGAGGGACATGAAAATTGGTAAACATGGTGCCTTCTTCTGCTAATTGTTGCACATGAGGAGTTGGAACATCCTGTTGTCCAAATGGGTTAAAATCTGAATATCCCGAATCATCTAAAAAAATAATAACTACATTAGGTTTTTTTACTTCCTCAATAGGCACGGAAGCAACTTCCTTTTTATTAGGGTTTTCGCACGAACTAAGAAAAAAACTCAGGCTTAAAATTGTAGCAATAGTAAATAGTTTAAATTTCATTATTTTGAATTTTTAGTATTTATTAACGCGTTGTGCATTTTGAATTGATTTCTCCAATTTTTCCCCCTCCCTAAAAGGTGAATTGAAGAAATCTTCGTTCCATCCTTTAGGATTGGAGGAAAAGAACGAAGAATTATGGTAATTTTTCATCTTTTTAGTCAAAATGCATAACGGGTTTTATTTAATTTATTGATAAGTGTATTTAGTTTTCAAATCTTAAAAATGAAAAAAGGCATCTTTAAAATGTTCGGTTTTGATTTCCTTATCCGTTTTTATAATTCCAATAACATCAAAACGAACCTCAACATCTAAATCTTTAGAAATTACATATTCGTCAATTGCTTTTACCAGAAGATTTATTTTTTTCTGTTTTATAAAATCCTGTGGATTCCCAAAAAAATCTGTTGATCGGGTTTTAACTTCTACAGCCACCAACGTATTATTTTTTTGAGCAATGATATCTACTTCTGCTTTTTGAAACCGCCAATTTCTTTCCTTAATTTGATATCCGTTTTTAATCAAAAAATCAACTGCCAGTTGTTCACCTACTTTACCAAGTTCATTATGTTTTGCCATTTTTTAAATTTACAAAGGTCAAAATACAAATAAACAATTTTCCAACAATCTATTGGGATTTGTGTTTTGATTTTTGGTGCTTCTTTCGTGTTTATCTAAAGCTGATTTTTGATCTTTTATCGCTGACTTTCAAATCAATATATTCACCTAAAATTAAAGCTCGATTATCATCAAGATGTCCGGCCTGAAAATTAAAAACAACTGGGAAATCTGTTCCATCAACGGCTTCTAAAATTATTTCTTCCAGAGTTTTACCAAACGTATTCCCTTCATTCTTTTTGAGCCTGAAATCGCCAACTATTAATCCTTTACAATTTTTAAAATAACCCGCTCTTTTAAGGCTAATCATCATTCTGTCAATATGGTATAATGCTTCTCCAACATCTTCAATAAACAATATTTTATGGTCCATTTTTAAAGAAATATCAGAACCCAGCATGCTGTAAATTATCGAAAGATTTCCACCTACCAATTGACCTCTACTTTCTCCAGGCCTGTTATATTTTGAAGATGGTAATTTATACACTAATTTCTTTCCAAATAAAGCATTATGTAACGAAACAATGGAAACTCTTTGAACCGGATTTTCCAATTCCAAGGTCAAGGGCATCTGTCCATGTATGGTTTGGTATCCCAATTCATGAACTTTATTGTGTAAAACTGTGATATCTGAATAGCCAATAATCCATTTTGGGTTTTTTAAGAATTTCGTAAAATCCAAATCATCAATAATTCTTATCGCTCCATATCCACCCCTAGCACACCAGATTGCTTTAATACTCGGATTGTCCAATGCCTTCTGCAAATCTTCCAATCTTTCCTGATCTGTTCCTGCAAAAGTATTGTTTTGTGATAACAGATGATTTCCAAAAAACACCACCAAACCCCAATGATTTGCCAATTCAATTCCCTGATCAACAGCTGTTTTATCAGTCACTTTCCCTGCCGGTGATAAAATAATAATGGTATCCCCTTTTTTCAAATTTGCCGGTCTTACCAAATCACGTGTAATAGCAACTTCAACATCATTTTGTGAAAACATGGATGCTGCAATAAAAAGAAGCAAAATCAAAGAATGGTATTTTAAAGAAAAGATTTGGGACATATTGGAAATTTAGATTGTAAAAATAGTTAATTAAATTAAACCGTCATGTAAGCCCTTTTTCTTACTTTTGTTTTCTTTAAAATTATCTTATGCAAGATCCGAAAAGGTTTACAATTACAGCGGCTTTACCCTATACCAATGGCCCGGTTCATATAGGTCATTTAGCGGGAGTTTATATACCGGCTGATATTTACGCCAGATATTTACGATTGAATGATAAAGATGTCGCTTTTGTTTGTGGTTCTGACGAACATGGAGTGCCCATTACTTTAAAGGCGAAAAAAGAAGGAATTACACCACAGGAAGTGGTTGATAAATATCATGCTATTATCAAAAAATCTTTTGAGGATTTTGGAATTGCATTTGATAATTATTCAAGAACAACTGCAAAAATACATCATGATACCGCATCAGATTTTTTCAAGAATTTATACGAAAACAACAAATTCATTGAAGAAACTTCGGCACAACTATATGATGAAGAAGCGGGACAATTTTTAGCTGATAGATTTGTCATTGGTATCTGTCCGAAATGCGGTTTTGAAGAAAGTTATGGTGACCAATGTGAAAATTGCGGAACCAGTCATAATGCCACAGATTTAATCAATCCGAAATCGGCCATCACCGGAAATGTTCCTTCCTTAAAAGAAACCAAACATTGGTATTTACCTTTAAATGAATATCAGGATTGGTTGAATGAATGGATTGTTGAAGGGCATAAAAATGATTGGAAAACCAACGTATTAGGACAAGTAAAATCCTGGACTACAGATGGTTTGAAACCGAGAGCCGTTACCCGTGACTTGGATTGGGGAATTCCTGTGCCTATAAAAGGAGCTGAAGGAAAAGTGTTATATGTTTGGTTTGATGCCCCCATCGGATATATTTCTTCAACCAAAGAATGGGCTAAGCGTGAAGGGAAGGATTGGGAGCCTTATTGGAAAGATAAAGACACCAAATTGGTACATTTTATAGGAAAAGATAATATAGTTTTTCACTGTATTATTTTCCCCAGTATGTTAAAAGCAGATGGAAATTATATTTTACCCGACAATGTTCCTGCCAATGAATTTTTAAATTTGGAAGGCAATAAAATTTCTACTTCTAAAAACTGGGCGGTCTGGTTGCATGAATATTTAGAGGATTTCCCGGGCCAACAAGATGTATTACGGTATGCTTTAACCGCAAGTGCTCCGGAAACAAAAGACAATGATTTTACATGGAAAGAATTTCAAGCAAGAAACAATAATGAATTGGTTGCCATTTTTGGAAACTTTATCAATCGTGTTGTAGTATTGACCCATAAATACTATGGCGGTCGGGTACCACCCGCTGGGGATTATAGTGCGGTCGATACTGATACCTTGAATAAATTAAAAGAATACCCTCAAATAATTTCAAGTTCAATTGAAAGATATCGTTTTAGGGAAGCTTTATCAGAATTAATGAACTTAGCAAGGCTAGGTAATAAATATCTGGCTGATGAAGAACCTTGGAAAAAGATCAAAACAGATCCGGAACGGGTAGAATCTATTATATATGTTGCCTTACAAATCGCCTCCGCCCTATCCGTATTATGCGAACCCTTTTTACCTTTTACAAGTAATAAGTTGAAAACAATATTACGTCTTAACGAGTCGGGAGGAACGACCGATGTGGTTAACTCAGATTCTAATGAGATTACCGCCCCCGAAACCTCGGGACAAAAAAATGAGTCTCGCAAAGACGTTATGGGTTGGAATAATGTAGCATTGAATAATGAATTAATTCCTACCGGCCATCAAATTGGCAAAGCAGAATTACTATTTGCTAAAATTGAAGATACTGAAATTCAAAATCAAATAGACAAATTAGAAGCTACCAAGATTAAAAATAAAGTGTTTGTTGCTGAGTCACAAAAAGACACTATTGAATTTGATGATTTTACCAAATTGGATATTCGAATTGGAACTATTTTAGAGGCTGAAAAAATTCCTAAAACAAAAAAACTATTGAAATTAAAAGTAGATGTGGGTATTGATATACGCACTATTGTAAGTGGCATTGCCGAAAGTTTTAAACCTGAAGATATTATCGGACAAAAGGTATCTGTTTTGGTTAATCTCGCTCCTAGAAAATTACGTGGAGTGGAAAGCCAGGGTATGATTTTAATGGCAGATACTCCTGATGGTAGGCTTTCTTTTGTAGAACCCGAAAATGATACAGTTTCGAATGGAAACCAAATAAGCTGATAAAATTTACGAATAATTTTACTTTAAGACAGATATCATTTCCTTGATATCTGTTTTTTTTATATTAAATTTATATTTCCAAACTATATGTAAACCTTTTTAATTAATTATTCGTCTATATAATTGAAGACCATTATTTATAATGCGAAAAATCATTAAACTAAATAACGATACCCAACTAATTGCCCAATCGCTTAAAAATAACAGAGAGGCTCAAAAACTTCTGTTTGATAAGTATGCACCAAGAATGTTACGATTATGCACTTATTATATCAAAGATTTACAACAATCAGAAGAAGTGATGTTGAATGGGTTTCTAAAAGTGTTTACCAAATTATCATCCTTTTCACATAAAGGAAGTTTTGAAGGTTGGATTAGAAGAATCATGATTTGGGAAAGCATTTCTTATTTACGTGGGAAAAAGGAATTGCTTTTTACCAATGAGATTGAGATTTATGGAAAATATATTGAAAATGAAGTAGAATTAAATATAGCAGTTGAGGATCTGCATCAATATATTAATGAATTGTCAAATGGATGTAAAGTTATTTTTAACCTCTATGTAATTGATGGATATAAACATGCTGAAATAGCCAAAATGCTCCGGATTTCAGAGGGTACTTCAAAAACACAATTATCGAGAGCCAGAAAGGCCTTACAAAAAATGATTTCCTCAAATCAAAAAAAATATCATGGAACGAAATAAATACAGAGAACAAATTCAAAATGGGTTTATCAATCCATCAGAAGACTCATGGGAAAAGCTGCATCAAAAACTCGATGAACATGATCAAAGTAAAAATAATTCGTATCGGAACTATTTAAAATATGCGGTATCTCTTGTATTTATTGTTTCTCTTGGACTTTATTTTATTCCAACAGATTATAATCCTAAATCCGAAAAAATTGGAATTGAACAACAAATTAAACAAATATCAATTAAACCTTCGGCAATTGAACAAAATATTAATTCACGCCTTGAGATTACATCAGAAAAAAAAATAACTACGGAAATTCCACCCACCAATAATTTCTTAGCCTATGAAGTGTCAAAAAAAATCGATATTCAAGGGGAAGAGTCATCTGAACCTTCTGAGACTTTTGTGTTTAATTCGAATCCTCAAAACACGAAAAATGTATTGCTTGTAATCACTGCCAAACCTAAGCTAAACCTGGATTATGAAGTAGAAGAATTGATGAGAATTGCCAATTTAAACCTGGAAAAAGATAATCAGAATTTGAATTCAAATCGTATTATGGCAATGGATCTTTTAGGTGAGGTAGAAAACGATCTAAGGAATGATCACAGAAGAAAACTATTTGAAAAAATTACCATTTCTATAAAAAGTCCGGGTATCCTGGAAATTGCTGATCGAAATAAATAATAAAAAACTCATGAACAAAATAATTGTTTTAGTCTTAATTTTATGTCAATTGTGTATTTGCACCCAGGTTATTGCACAAGAGAATCCTGATAGTAATGAAAAAATAACCCTTCTTAAACAAAAAAAAGAAGAAGTAGTCAGTCAGGAAAAAGAGGCACTTAAAAAGGAAGTTATTGCTATAAACAAAAGGTTAGAAGAAGGAGATATTACTGAGCAGGAAGCTGAAAATTTAAAGAAAAATTCAGCTGACAATCATGCTTTAAATATCAAAAACAAAATAGCTATTATCGATAATTCAATTGCTCTTTTAGAGAGAGGCGAATCCGATGGGATTGGTAATCTGGAGGATGGTCAATACAAATTGATTTTGTTTGATTTTGAAAATGAGGGTAGTATTGTTAAACTGGAAAACACCAACAAACCTAAAAAATATGACAGACGAACCCATGCAAATTTTTTGTTATCCTTTGGACTCAACAACGCCATTATTGATGGGGAAACTATCAATGATTCCCCCTATAGTATTGGAAGGAGCAGGTTTTTTGAATTTGGATGGAATTGGACTACCCGGGTACTAAATAATTCAAACGCTATACGTTTCAGATATGGATTTACATTCTTGCTGAATGAATTAAGTCCGACTGACAATCGATATTTTGTTAAAGATGGTGAGCTCACATATTTAGATGTTCATTATGGAGAGCTCTGCAGATCTAAACTTCGAATGCATCAGTTATTATTTCCTTTGCATTTTGAATTCGGACCGTCTAAAAAAAAGGAGACAGCTAATTATATAAGGTATTCGAGTAAAAGAAGTTTTAAATTTGGAATTGGTGCCTTTGGCGGATTTAATTTAAAAACCTGCCAAAGTCTAAAATATAAATTTGAAGGATCTACGAGTAAAGAAAAAATTAGAAGCAGTTATAATACCAACAATGTGATTTATGGATTGAGCAGTTATATTGGCTATGGTGTTTTCTCTGTATTTGCAAGATACAATTTGAATCCCCTTTTTAAGGAACCGAATCTGGAAGAAAATAACATTGCCTTTGGTCTTCGATTCGACCTTTAGATTTATTCACCAATTTTATTTCTCGGTTTTTATTAAATTCAAATGTAATTTATAGGAACGAAATAATATCTTTGTGTGTCTTAAATTACATTCATGCTGCTAACCTCATTTATATTAAAACAAACCAATATACCTTCAAAATCAATTGAAAATACCCTCCAATTGCTAAGTGAAGATTGCACTATTCCATTTATTTCCCGATATAGAAAAGAACGAACCGGAAATTTAGACGAAGTTCAAATTGGTGACATCGTTAAATATAAGGACCAATTTGAAACTTTAGAAAAAAGAAAATCTGCTATTTTAAAGTCTTTGCAAGAACAGGAGGTTTTGACGAATGAATTGGAACAGAAAATTAAAAATTCTCAGGATCTAATCTCTCTGGAAGATCTTTATCTTCCCTTTAAAAAGAAAAGAAAAACCAAGGCGGAAACTGCCCGGCTCAACGGTTTGGAACCATTGGCTAAGATCATTATGAGTCAGCGAACCAATGATTTAGCATACATCGCTTCAAAATACACCTCTGATAAAATTGAAAGTGAGGAATTGGCTTTAGAAGGTGCTCGTTTTATTATTGCTGAATGGGTCAATGAACGAACTGATATTCGCAATAATATTCGAATACAATTAGAGCGTTTTGCCACGATTATCACCAAAGCGGTAAAAACCAAAATGGATGATGAAAAAGCTCAAAAATTTAAGAATTATTTTGATTGGAACGAATCCTTACAACGAATTCCTTCTCACCGTTTATTGGCTATTTTACGTGCCGAAGCAGCAGGGTTTATTCGAATAAAAATTGTGATTGATGATGAAAGGGCTATTTCCAAAATAGAGAATCGAATGATACGTTCACAAAATGATTGTGCAGATCAGATCCGTTTAGCCATCCAGGATGCTTATAAAAGATTATTATTCCCGGCCTTATCGAATGAAGCCCTTTCAAATGCCAAAGAAAAAGCAGATGAGGCGGCAATTCTTGTTTTTACAAAAAACCTAAAACAATTGTTATTAGGATCTCCTTTAGGTGAAAAACGAATTCTAGCCATTGATCCGGGATTCAGATCAGGATGTAAATTAGTTTGTTTGAATAAACAAGGTGATTTGGTTCACAACGAAACCATCTTTCCTCATGCACCACAAAATGATTTTAACGGAGCTATTAAAAAAATCAGCTCTTTAACCGACGCTTATAAAATTGAAGCCATAGCTATTGGCAACGGAACAGCATCGAGAGAAACAGAGTTTTTAATTCGTAAAATTCAGTTTAAAAATCAAATTGAAGTTTTTGTGGTAAGTGAAGCAGGTGCCTCTATTTATTCTGCTTCAAAAATTGCCCGTGATGAATTTCCAAATTACGATGTAACGGTTCGCGGAGCAGTTTCAATTGGAAGAAGGCTCGCCGACCCCTTGGCCGAATTGGTGAAAATTGATGCCAAGTCTATCGGTGTTGGGCAATATCAACATGATGTGGATCAAGCCAAATTAAAAAAGTCCTTGGATACAATTGTAGAAAGCTGCGTAAATACCATTGGTGTAAATATCAATACTTCTAGTGAATCTTTATTGAGCTATGTTTCAGGAATAGGACCCAAACTGGCTGAAAATATTGTGGATTACAGAAATGAAAACGGTGCTTTTGAATCAAGAACTGATATTAAAAAAGTACCTCGATTAGGCGGTAAAGCCTATGAACAAGCCGCCGGATTTTTGAGAATAAAAAACGCAAAAAACCCTTTGGATGATTCTGCAGTTCATCCTGAAAGTTATGGGCTGGTTGGAAAAATGGCAAAGGATGTTCAAAAAAATGTATCGGATTTGATTGGCAATAGCACCTTACTTGAAAAAATAAATCTTAAAAAATACTGTACCGATTCTGTTGGCTTACCTACTTTAAAAGACATAATTCAGGAACTGGAAAAACCCGGATCAGATCCGCGCTCAAAGGCAAAGGTTTTTACTTTCAATCAAAATATAAAAACCATTAACGACTTAAGAGAAGGACAATTATTACCCGGAATTGTCAATAATATCACCAATTTTGGATGTTTTATAGATATCGGGATCAAAGAAAGCGGTTTGGTTCATGTTTCAAATCTATCTGATAGATTTGTAAAAGACGCCGGTGAAATAGTCAATTTACATGAGCAGGTAATTGTTAAAGTATTGGAGGTTGACATTCCTAGAAAACGAATTCAGTTGTCTTTGAATTATAAATAAGATATTCTGATAGACTTTTTAATGCATAATCCGGGTTAAGCTATTTTGGTATAGATTTTTTTTGTATTGCAATGGTGATTTTTTCGTGATTTTTTTAAACTGTCTGTTGAAATTAGATAGATTATTGAATCCACTCGAATAACAGATGTCGGCTATAGCCTTTTTATTCTCCGAGATTAGTTTACAGGCATATCCAATTCTTATTTCATTAATAAAAGTGACAAAAGTCTTTCTGGTATGTGATTTAAAAAGTCTGCAAAATGAGTTTGTTGCCATGTTCGCAATTCCTGAAACTTCTTCCAGCGAAATATCCTTTTTGAAATTTAACAGGATATATTCATAAACTTTAGTTATACGTTCGGTTCCCAATGAATTAGATTTTAATGTAAAACCACTGCTTGAAAGAAGCTTGTATTGTGTTGAAGCAGAAAGAGTTTCCAGGATGGACAATAAAGCTATAATCCTGGATGAACCGTTTAAAGACAGCATACGATGCATTTTGATGGCAATTTTTTCTCTGGTCTTTCCCTCTATTTTTAAACCGCAATAAGACCTTTGAAAAAGCTGTTTGATATGCGCCATTTCAGGAAGCTCAAAAAATCCTTTGCCCAAAAAGTCCTCAGAAAAATGAATGACAATGGCCTCTGCAAAAAGATCCTTCCTACCTTCATAATACCAGTTGTCATTGGTATACACATGGGGTAAATTTGGCCCCATAAAAACTAGATCCCCATCGGAAAAATTCTCTATTTTATCACCAACGATACGCTGCCCGGTACTTTTTACTACCAGTACCAATTCAAATTCAGGATGAAAATGCCATGGTGTGGGATAATAAGGTAATTTATCTTTTAGTACCACAAAAGAATATTTGGGTTCTAAGGTTAATTTCTCCAATATCGGTTTCATAATGTAAAGGATATAATCAAACTTTTAATATCGACCTAAGGTAATTGTTATTGTGAATATAACTCTCCAACATATTCGCGTTTTTAGGAACAGCACCTTCAATCATAATCCATCCTTCATAATCAATGGCATCAAGGGATTTTCGAAATTCAACAAAATCAATTTTTCCCTGACCCAGAAGATAACCATTTTCCTTTGCATGAAATTCGCAAATATTTTCCTTTCCCAACCAACGGATCTCTTCATAAATATCATAACCCATCTTTTCAGAATTGGCAACATCATAATACACTTTTACATTTGGAGAACCAACCGCTTCAATTATCTGCATATGTTCTTCTGCACTTAACCAGGATTCGATACCTAAAATAATATTATTTTCTTCGGCCTTAGGAGCTATTTTTTTAAGTTTTTTTATAACGGCTTTGGTACCTGCAACATCTCCTTTAAGATCTCCTTTTCCAAAAAAAGCCAACAGTATTACTTTGCATCCCATAGATTTGGCAACATCAATACTATCGCTTACCCATTGTTCCCCTCTGGGATCTGATTTATACGGAATGCTATTTAACTCTCCAATTGCAATGCCTCCCACAGCAACATCTATCTTTTGAGATGTTTCAAGATACAATTTTTGCACCGATGGCTGCCTGAGGTGCATGTCATTTTTAAGATTTCCAAGACTCAATTGAACCCCATCCAATCCAATTTCTTTCGCTATATGGAGGGCTTCAATATTACTATGTTGACCAATAGACCAATCACAGGCTCCAATTTTAATTCGATTGGATTTATCGTGGGCAAAAATTTGAAACGCAGGCATATAAAACAATCCTACAAGAGCTATGGATGCTTTTAAAGCATGTCTTCTCGTAATCATAAACTATGAAATTTAAGAGTTAGTGTCATTTTAATAATTGCCCCTAAATTAATTGAATA
>Ga0114949_10001443_pt1 | contig 14521 bp, 14 predicted proteins | sample N074metaG_FD_83505 | JGI IMG/M metagenome (GOLD analysis project Ga0114949, IMG submission 83505) | Deep subsurface microbial communities from Kermadec Trench to uncover new lineages of life (NeLLi) - N074 metaG | ecosystem: Environmental > Aquatic > Marine > Ocean trench > Sediment | place... | reverse complement strand
CCTTTTCGAGCGCATGGAACTCTTCGGTAATCGGTTCGACGTTTTCCTTTATGTGTTTCTTGACTGCATCCAGGAGTGGCTGCGATCGCTCTGACATGGCCAGAGAGAATAGATCGTTATCTAGATCAGGCATGTTCTTGTTCCCTGCGTTTGTTGGTGAGCATGATAATAGCGACCCCTAGGATAGAGGGATCTGCGGGTTTTAACCAGTTACAACTTGCGGCTCCTAACGTCGGTCCAGGCGAAAGATTAATCCTGCTTCCACCCAGTTGTCATCCCCGTCCAGCTCATATTTGGAAGCATAAGCGGCGACGACACTGCTTCGCTCCGCTGAATCGGTGATCGAAGTGGCATTCAATTCATGCAAAGAAGACCCGATCCGAGCGCGGATATTGGAATCGGCATTGATGAAATCACTCCAGGTTGTACCGCTGGCGCTCGTGGCAATATACAAGTGCTGACCAATTCCAACACCCCAGATATTGATGGAATAGGGATCGGACAGACGAGTTTCCACCTGGATCGTTTCGGGCACATCCACCCAGGTCGGTGGCGCGGCCTGAACCTGGCCAGAAAGCTGCCCGCCGGGGAACATGGACAGAGGTTCACCACAACTGACCAGTAATGTTGCCAGGATAACTGCTATCAAGATTCTCATAATTGAAACATTCCCCTATGTCGTTTTCTGGAGCATACATTATGTGTGAGATTCCATCGAATATCATTCTGGCGGATAAATTTGCAGAACGCTTCGACGGTTTCTCCATCAGCAGCAACGATCTGACACAGCTGGTTCCGGGCATTGATTGTGATTCCGCTGAACTAAAAACATGCTTGATGCAGGGGATGACGCTGTAAAAATAATGATTGAGCACGTCATCACCGTGGCTCACCAACAGGGTTGTAAAGTCGGTATCTGTGGGCAAGCACCATCGGATCACCCAGAGTTTGCTGAATTCCCGGTGAACTGTGGTATTGATTCAATCTCGCCGAGTCCTGACTCGGTTGCCAGGGCCAGCCGGTATATTGCAGCTGCGGAGAAAAATGATTTACGATGAAACGATAACTATTCCATCCTCTCCTGGGAACTTGAACCTGGGGACTGCATCACTGCTTCAGTGACTGGTGGTGGGCATGATATATCCCGTGGTTTTCATGCCAACATCATCGCCGCGTAACATCTGGTCTTCTATGCCCAGAAATATGGGTTCAGCACCACTGCGGTGAATATTAATTTTGGCATTGAATACGGAATGATCGAAACCGTGCTTGTCCTGAATACCAAGCTTGCGAATACTGTATGCGCCCTCATGCGGTTCCCCGGTGAGATAGCATTTTATTGACTCTACTTCCTCTCCCGCCAGAACGAGCCCATTAAGCTGCAGCAGACTCGCCTGGGCATGTTCGACGAATGCCACGGCATCTAACTCAACCGCGGGGTTGGTCTCATCCGCCGGTATCGTGACATGAAAATCACCTACGAGTACCTGACCTGGCGCTGAACGTTCACTCATGCGCGCAAGGTCAATGGTGACGTCGCCCACTATATCGCTGAATACAGTGGGATTGAGTCCTGCTGATTGATGATATTCGTAACAACTGCCGATGTGAAAAGCTGTCCGTAGCAACGGCACAGTGCGTCCATTTGCTTTGTTCCTGGCAATGGCATTGTCAGCCAGCGTCAGGTGCATCAGATGGTAAAGATTCGTGTTCGCTGAAACGCCCAGATCCCGGTTCCAGATATAGAAACCATCTCCGGTGCTGGAGCGGGTAAAGTTTATGTTTACCTCCCGATCCAGCATTTTGCTGTGAGATGAGTTAAGCGAATAAGATAAGCTGTTCAGCTGAGTCATCTGCTCGAACGGGCTAAGTAGGCTGAACCCGACAATGTCAAATAGTGCGACTGCACGTCCTTCTACATAACTCACGCCATAACGCGTAACCAGCTTTTCAATTACCCGGGTCTCGATCGAGGTGCCGGATAGGGGTTTGGTAAACGCCACCTTCACCGGATCGACTTCCAGCAAGCGTGCGGCATTAGCCATCTGAACGTTATCAAGTTGCCGATTTTGGCCAAGCAACCCCATCACGAAATCGGCTGCCGCATGAGTCCCTGTTGTATCACCGGTTTGTTTAAAGCGAACTGCAAAGGCATATTCGGCCACCGTGTAGTGGGGCAAGACCAGTATCTGTATGCCCTTTTGAACAGCATTCCAGCCAAGAATGAAATTGCGCCCGAGACCCCACTGGCTGTGGAGCTGCCGGTCAAGTTCAACGATATTCCTACGTTCTTCGGGGCTTAGTTCATCCAGGTCGCTACCCAGGTCGCCCCAGATGTCTTGACCCGTCAAGTTCAGATAGGTTGTATCAGTAGTATAACGACCTGAATTGCTTATCTTGTCAGACATCTTTCCCCTATCGCTGCACCGCTACAAACTGAGCTGTTGGTGTAGACATACCATCATAACCGTAAATGACTTAATCTGCTGCCTTGAATACGGCTTTAACCGGTTGCCAGTGGTTCTCTATGTACTCAGGCTGCCACTCACTACCTGGCTTCTCACCGGCCGGTGACGCACTCGAACCTGTTTAGGAAGACCGGTGCCTGCTAATGCTCTTTATTTTTTGAACGGGAACTTATCTGAATGCCGACCAGGCTGGCGATAACCACGGCCAGGTACAGTTGGCCAAGGATTGCTTCCATGGTCGCAAGGGACCTTGCCAATCGTGACACGGGCAGTATGTCGCCATAGCCCAGTGTCGTGAGTGTTACAAAACTGAAGTAATACATTTCAGAGAATACATCCCCGGGACTCTCCTCCCAGTCAACAGCAGATGCCAGCCTGATAGATTCAGGGTCTATGGTAATGAGCAGGGTATAGACGAAACTCCAGAGTAATCCCATCACCAGATACATACACAGTGCTGCAAAAATGAGCTGGCTTGTCAGCGCCCTGGCTTCAAAAATGAACGAAAATATATGCATACAAATAAACGCAAGAAAAATGATCTGTAAAACACAGTTTGCGATGACTCGATACTTTTCCTGCATCAATCCAAGCGGCCAGTTTGTTAATAGTATTAACAAAACCATGACAACACCGACCCACACCATCCGTTGATTCGTCTTAGCCAGATACACGCAAGACAGTAGTATCGTCATCAAGAATATTGAAGACAGGAACGTACTGTGACCCGTTGGAATTAACCCCGGTACCACCATCAGGACGATGAGACTCAAAAGCAACAATTCGAAACCGAACTTACGTGTTTGTTCTGGCATTGTCTTCTTGCCTTTAAAAAGTGGCAGTTTAGCTTTACTGGCCTCATACGCCAAACGCTGGCGGCTTTAGCCCGCCGCCAACAATCGATGAATCAGCTTATCAATCAGCGACTGGGGTGCAAACACGGCAGAGTCTTTGCCGGTACCTTACCCAGGCCCCCCGATGCACCGGTAATTAAAACAACGCTGGACATGACTAAATTAGAGCCAACTTCGATATCAACGATTCTATTAGACCATTGAGATCAAGCTCTTCAGTTGTATGACCGAAGACGTAACGGTCCGGGCGAACGATAACTGCATCTGCATGAGAGAAAAGGCGATCGAAGTGGCCGCGTACTTCTTCGAGATTATCAATGCTGGTCGTAACAATATTAAGTTTCTCGAGCACCGCCTGATTCCCAGGTGTTATATCAAGTTGTGATGGCGACCGGGTGATGATGGAAAAACCACGGCCCAGACGATCGTCAAAACGGAACTCATTGCCATCCGCGTCTTTGACAATGGGTTGGCTAAAAAGGTAACCGGTTGAACCCTCGTCACTTACCTGTTCCAACATGATGACACCTTCCCTTATGGGAGGCGCTTCCCGACCCTGTCCATAACCTGCCGATTTTTTCTGAGCAAGGATCTCGGGTGGTTCTCTGCCTTGCCGTTCTGCAGCTTCCACAGCAGCCAGATGTTCCATGAGCTTTCCGACTGCAACTGCCCACTCAACCAGGTCCTGGGCGTGAGGCATGCGTTCTAACTGGTATGTATCAAGTAAGGTATCACTGGCAATACCCCGGATAACCATGGGCAATTTCCAGGCGAGATTGATCACATCGCGCATTCCCGCATTCATACCCTGGCCAAGGAATGGCGGTGTTTGATGAGCAGCATCGCCAGCAATGAAGATTCTACCCCTGCGCCACTCATCGGCAGTCGCCGCATGAAACTGGTATACCGCCTTGCGTCTTAAAGTATAGGTATGCCTGGGCGTCCACGGATCCAGTAACGCATAAATCTTTTCCGGATCGAGCATCTCTTCCCAGGTTTCGCCAGGGTTCAGTTTAAATTCCCACCGCCGAAAAGGATCCTTGGTGACAACGTGGGTAACGATTCGATCCGGGTCACACACCTGAAGAGTATCTTGATTCAGTGTATGACCGTCTCTTACCACAACATCAATCACCAGCCAGTCATGGTCGTATCCCAGGTCATGCCAGTTGATCTCAAGTGTCTTTCGCACAGCACTGGCGGCGCCATCGCAGGCCACCAGATACAACGCATTGATTGCCAAGGATTCCCCCGCGCCGGTATGGGTGCAAGTCAGCGTAATTGTAGAATCCGTTTCATCAAATGACGTGACCTCGTGCCCCAGGAAGGTATCCACGTTACTGTATGTTGCAACCTGGTCCCTGAAGTACTGCTCAATCTCAGGTTGATCAAACATCGATACTGCCTGCCAGCCATTGACGCCAAAGTCAGGCCACTCCTGGCCAAACATCCATTCGCGTTTCGAGTTAGCGAACCCTACCCGGTCACCCGGTCTTCGTTGCTGCAAAAGATTATTGAGTTCTTCTCCCTTACCTATTGTCTGGAAAGCACGTACGACTTCGCCGTCCATGCCAACAGCCCTGGGAAGGGGATAGATTTCTTCAGTTTTCTCGATCACTGCCACATCGAGCCCTGCATGCGCGAATAAAATCGCCGCAGCGGCGCCGACAGGCCCCATGCCAACGATGGCGACGTCGTATATTTTCCCTGTCATCTCTGAGGTCCCGTAAGGTCCCGGTCTAAAAGAATTGAGCAGCCTCGGCGGGTTCTTCCACCACTTCATTTTCAATATAGCCGAGCCCCTCAATTTCAACTTTCACCAGGTCCCCCACATTCAGTGGCGCTGGGGGTTTCTGTGCGAATCCCACTCCACTTGGGGTCCCGGTTGCGATAATATCGCCCGCCTCCAGGGTAAACGCGGTGGAGAGAAATTCGATTAACTCATAACAGTCGAATATCAAATCGTTGGTATTGGTCTCTTGCCGCAGATCACCATTAACCCGGGTTTTCAGTTGCAGGTTATGCGGGTCAATTCCCTCGTCGACAACAATTGAAGGGCCAATCGGGCAATGACTGTCCCAGGATTTGCCCATGGTAAAAGAAGGGGGCGAGCCACGCAGTTGCCAATCGCGCACACTCACGTCATTTAATACGCAAAGTCCGAAAATGACTTCACTGGCTCTGTCTTTCGGCACTCGTCGACAATCCTTGCCAATAATCACCGCCAGTTCTCCCTCGTAGTCCAGAGCCTTACTTTCATCTGACCAGTAGACAGGATCATAAGGGCCATTGGCGCTGGTTGATTGCTTGGTGAACACCAGCGGTATTTTGGGTATTTCCATATTGGATTCTTCTGCATGCGCCCTGTAGTTAAGCCCGATACCAATGATTTTGGGCGGCCGGCTGATTACAGCTTCCAGTTTCACCTCGGTGAGACTGAATTGAGGAACGCCTGATGCAGCCTCGAAGGCGGCGGCTTTTGCACTATCCCCGGCCTGGATAAAGCCAAGCATATCGGTTGGCAGATCTGGCTTAACATCGGAAAGATCGATTACGCTATCGCCCTTCAGGAGTCCAATTCGGGTGTTGTTACTTTCAGTAAATGTCACTAACTGCATGGATGTGACCTTTTAATTGACTATGTTCATAACTGTATGTAATCATTAATGACTGCAGTCAGTCAATAGAAAGTAAAGCCCATGAAGGCAATTAGTGCAGAAACCCCTGGTTTAAACCGTGTGGAACGGAGGAGACGGGATACCCGGGCAAGGATTCTTGCTGCGGCAGAGTCTTTAATGCGTGCAAATCCAATAGACAGCGTCACTATCCAGGATATTACCGATGCGGCCGATGTCGGTCACGGTTCCTTCTATCTCCATTTCAAGTCGAAGTATGAGGTCCTGGTACCCATCATCCACGCACATGCTGTTTCACTCGACCAAAAGCTGCAAAAAGTAATCCCAACCATTTCTGATCCTGCGGAAGTAATGGCAATGTCCGCTCGTTACATGGCACGAATGATCGTCGAAGATGAACTCTGGAAATGGTTTTTACGACACTCAGGCGTTCCTTCTGTGGAAATTCAGAAGGCGGTTGGACGCTTTAGTGACCGGGATTTTGAAGAGGGATATCGTTCCGGCAGATTCAAGGTCAATGATCGGATTGCCACCCGGGACTATGCATTCGGTGGTCTCGTGAATTGCCTTATGACGGCTTTTGACACGAAGGACCCAATCCAACTGATTGACGATGGCGCAGAGTTAATGCTTCGCGTATTCGGCCTATCGCCTGTAGAAGCAGCTGAAATCGCCCACCGGCAACTACCAAATTTAGAGGATGAGTTATGAGTGGTATACGAGACATATTGTACGTTCGCTTCAGCGTGAGCGATATTAAAAAGCAGGCATCATTCCTGACTGAATTTGGTTTTGAGGTTCGTAACGCTGGTCGTGAAAACTTTGATATCAAAAGTAAAGGAGATCTTCTCATCGCCCGTGGAACCGACCCAAGAAGCTACGTCTACATCGCCGAAAAAGGAGAAGATGCGTTTCTAGGACTCGGATTTGAAGCGGAGTGCCTTGAAGACCTGAATAGAATCGCCGCGATCGATTCCGTACCTGTTGAAGAAATCTCGGAATTACCCGGCGGCGGGTTACGCGCCCGATTAACCGACCCTGATGGCTTTACCGTCGATGTGGTATTCGGCATTTCGCATCCTGACGCATTTGATGTTCCTGAACGAAACGGCGTCAATACGGGTGAAATAAGACCGCGAATGGGTGAGCGCGTGGTATTGCCAGGCAGCAAGCAGATTGTAAAGCGGCTCGGACATTGCGTGATTAATGTTACCGACTTTCGAACCAGCGAAGCCTGGTACAAGGAACGAATTGGTTTCATCACCAGTGATGAAATATTTATTGGCGATGAGAGTAATACGCTGGGCGCCTTTTTACGTTTAAATCGAGGGCAGGAATATGTCGATCACCACACCATGTTTGTCGTAGGCGCGGGGCAACCGGAATTCAATCATGCAGCCTTCGAAGTAGCTGATTGGGACACCTTGATGCTGGGTCATGGTCGATTAACGGCAGCAGAATACCAACACAAGTGGGGTGTAGGTAAGCACTTACTAGGCAGCCAGGTATTTGACTACTGGAAGGACCCCCACGGCTTTACGCTGGAACATTTTACAGATGGCGATCTGTTCAATGTCTCTTTTGGCTCCCATAGACAGCCCATTGAAACCCTGATGGGCGTGCATTGGGGTCCGGAAGGTATGCCCTAGTTTGCAGGCATCCTCCCGGTTTTCAGTAAAGTACGGGCTGGCGTCTCAAAAGTGCATATCCCAGGATTATCAGGTAAGAACCTCTGCAAAATGGTATCATTTTGCAATACAACAAGATCAATCCCCACACAAACCAAGCAACAATATTTACACAATAATATTTACGGGCTCTGCCCGCCTAATAGAGAACCCACCATGCGTTTATCAACTGCTTTCATTTTTTCTGTTTCTCTCATCCTGGGCGGGTGCAGTACTTCCAGCCTGCAGACAGAGATAATACCCAGCGCAGACATTGACATCTCGAGCTATAAAACCTACGCCTGGGACAGACCGGCACTTATTTTGATCGGCGTTTTAGCCGGGGCTTCCAGTGTGGACCTTGAGATTAGAATCAAGAAAGCCATCGCTAAGCAAATGAGCAAGAAGGGATATCAGCTGGTCAAAGCCGATCAGCCACATGATTTATTGGTGTCCTTCCTGGTTGGGGCCGTAACGCAGACACAATACTCGCAACATGCATTTACAAAAGAACGCTGGGCCTACAATTCCACCTTTGTCTGGACCCAATCAAACGACACGCTCAAGGGTGCACTATCGATTATTATAAATGACCCAGACATCAAGGATGATATTGCCTGGCAGGGCACTGCGGCTGAAAATCTAAAAAACAATCCCAATCGGAACGAGGGAACCGTCGAGAAATTCGCAGAGATCATCCTGAGTTATTTGCCACCTTCCCGCTAGCATTCAGGCAATCAGTGCATTTACGATGCTTGATGATTCATGCAGGCTAGAGCAAACTATCCGTTGTTAATTTACAAAACGATTCATCCAGACCCGCGACTGATTCCACCAACAGCACACCATCATAGTTGGCAGCAAACCCCACGACGGGGTCCGTCGAGACTCTGGCTTTTACGGTAACAGCAATGCCCTCATAGGGCCCTGATGTATTTTCCTTAACGAGACTTGTCAAGATATCCCTGTTAACAGGATCACCCACGACCCGGTAACAATTTTCCAGGTTACAGGAACAAAACGAACTTACATCAAGGCCCCAGGTATAGATACCCGAATAGTTCGAGGATTTTGAAGCATGATGGCAGGACGAGAGCGCACATAAGACGAGTAACAGATTAATGTGGCGCATGGCATCTGCTCGGTAATGACCTATTCAAAACAACCCATTGAACAGGAACCGGTATCTGGACAACACGGGTCTTTACTGCTTTCTTAACCATATGATCACCCTATCTCATTGAGTCAGGTGATTTGACGACATGGGATGTCTGGAAAGTGGGCAATGGGAGCCAATAAGAAGTCATTGTTCGACCGACCTGATTCGCATGTGGCCGGTTGCTGTCCGGAAACTTAACCGAGTGAGCGCTCACTTCCTTCCATGTGGTTGACAGAATGATTGATACTTAACTGTATAATGGCGTTTTCCTAACGCTGTCCGGAAATGCCTCGTTGAAACAATTTGAACGACCATCAACGTCCCTCACAGCTGTACTGGTCATGCTCTCAGCTTCCCCCAGTGCCCTGGCTGACAACTGGTTCGACTTTGTCCGGGAATATGACCTGAACAACCATGCCCTGGGTCTTGCACTCAGTACACGCCAGAATATCTACAAAGGATCAGACAATTCATCCTATCTCTACCCCTATCTCACTTCATTTCGGGCGGCGGCTTTAACGGACGACTGGATTGTTGTTGGCGAGGGGGATCTCGGCTTCAGATATGTCAACAAGACCGGCTGGACATTGGGGGCAGTGGGTCGAATCCAGACGACAGGACTGGCCGACAATGATCTACTTGTCGATATTGAAGAGCGTAAATGGACCCTGGAAATTGCGCCTGCCATCGGCTACCGCGGCTGGCCGGTTCATGTCAATCTCAAAACCTATTTCGAAGTAACGGACCGCCATCAGGGCACGATCAGCCAGTTGGAATTTTCGTATCCTCGTGGCTGGGATGGCGGCTATCTCGTACCGGCGATAGAATTTATCCACCAGAGCAGTGACTATAGTGACTATTATTACAGTGTTGGTGACACGGAAACGGCACCTGGACGGCCAGCGTACGAGGCCGGCAGCGCTTCAAATTTCGCAATCAAGATTCAATGGGGATACGCACTCAGCCATCGCTGGCTTCTATCGGGCAGGATCAGACTCGAATACCTGGACGACGAAATCACGGACAGCCCCATCACTGACCGGGACAAGATCTGGTCGGCGAGTCTGGGGCTGGCCTATAACGCCAATATTTTTCGACCAAGAATAAACGATAATCCTCCTGTCTCAGTGCCGCGAATGGAATTTAAGATCTCGGTTCTTGATGATCACATCGATACCACCCTTACCGCTGACCCGGGAGGCTCGGATCCAGACATCGAAGCGGGTCTGGAAGACCTTCTGGGTCTTTCAGACAGAGAGACTGTCAGCCAGTTTGATTTTACACTTAGATTCGCAACCTACCATCGGCTGGAGTTCAGTTACGGGGATATTCGACAATCCGGCAGCACCACAATCAATAATTCGTTCAATATTCGAAATAACGCGTTTCAGGAAGGAATAACACTCAAGACGAAAATTGATACCCGGATCCTGCGATTATCCTATGGATACTCCCTGATGAAAGATGCGCAGAAAGAACTGGGAATCACTGCGGGGATTCACAGCACAAGACTGAACACGAGGCTCATTGTGCCTGAAACCGGCCAGGAAGTGAGTTTCGACAATATGCCGCTGCTTCCTGTGATTGGGGTCTTTGGTTCGGTGCGACTGGGTAAACACACATCACTGTCTGCCGAAATACAAATTTTCAGAATGGATTTTTATCGCTACGACGGTTCTCTCAATTACCTGCGCCTGGAATGGTTGCGGCACTTCGGCATATTCGACCTGGGGCTCGGCTATACCTATTACTCGATGAACCTGGATTCACACTCGGATGAATTGCGAAGGTCAATAGAATTTCGTCACCGCGGACCCATCGTCAGTGGTACTTTCAGGTTCTAGTTTTCACAGAATTTTGACTTCCGCTCGTCAACAAATTGCGTCAACAAAATTGTCCGCGGGGGAGTCCTAAAATTTGTAACCCACTGATGTCACCACACCATAGTCGTCATTTTCTGCACCTTCTGGAGGGTCACTGAGATAGGAGTGGTAAAACGACAGGTCAAAGAACAAATCATTTACGATCTCGCGGCGAAAAGTCAGGTTAGTCTCTGCCCGGAACGTACTCGGGTCCTCCAGGAGTGGAAATATTCGCGTGTCAAAAGTAACATCACTCTCGGGAACAAGTGAGCGATGAAGATATCTGATCGTGATTTTTCCTTCACCGTTGGTCGAACCCGGTTCTGAACCAGTGAACGACTCCCTGGTTGCAACAAGCCCGAGCGTCAACGAAAACTGATTTTTATTGTTTTGCACAAGGTATCGACCCAGCCCGCCACCAACCACGAATCGTGAATCAATCCCCAACTCATCATTCTTCTCTTCACTCATCGTCCAATCCGTGAACCAGCGGTTTCCACGAAATCGCTGATAGTTCAATGCGATGACCCGGCGCTGGGTATCTTCCACTTCATCCTGGCTGGTTATACTGGCGTCAATCACCAACGCCATGAGGTGCTTGACTGTTCTATAGGAAACAGCCGCGTTTACTCTCCCCTGGGTCACTCCACTGGCTTTATCCGTATTAAATCCGAATGCAGCTGAACCTTCTAACCGATTGATAATTCGTTCATTCGTTGCGATGGGGACTATCCGGACAACTTCATGCATTTTGATCAAATCAGTATCGTCGCCAAAACCGACAGCGATTGATTGCACGGCTTCAGCCAGCTCCAGGTTGCCATGAAACTTGGAACCGGAAGAAACTTCAACCTCGATGTACTGATTGCTGGTCAATGACGTAACGTCCTCCCAGTCAATGTTGACCGTACCCATTGAGTCCGTCGAATATTTCAGTAAACCAAACTCCAGCGACTTGATTTCGCCGGTAACCGCATTACCATTTACCAGCACAACAATGTCGGTTTTTGGTGCCGGTAACCCGGTTATGGATGTGAGAACTATTATTCCAGTGAGAATAACCCGTGAGTACGATTTCATCGACATCGCAAAAACATCCTAAAAAGTAATTTCGGGGAAAATGATACAGATTTCCTGAATATGGGCAATAAACTTGCGGAATTACCTGACTGGCAGAAGTATGGACTATTGAGCTGGCGCAGGGTGTTACCGATTAATCAGCTTCCAATCTCCTGATTCCTGCTTACAGAGCATGTATTTTCCGTCAAAGGTCTGCCCGGACCTGTTGATGATGCTGAAAGCAGTTTCGCGGCAAGTCGATCCATTTATTTCGGCTGTCGATAGAGGAATGACCACGCCGGAGTTTCCCGTTTTCTTAAAGACCCAGGACACGGGTGTCCCATCGGTTTCATTATCCAGCGCATCAATTGCTATCTCATTGAGATAAGACCAGTCTTCAGAAGTGAACGAACTTACCGAGGTCTGGGAAAACTGCCACTGGTGCTCGTTATCACAAAAATCAAACCGGTATCTTTCCGGTGCGCGATCTGCTTCGCCAATTTTGAACAACACTCTCCTGCAGGTTGTGGAAGCATTGTTAACGTAGGTCGCCCGGAACAATACCCGCGCAGAAATCTTCCCGGACACGGAGTGCCACTCGAGCACAGTACCATCTTTGGCACTCGTCATCGCGTCTGAAACCAGTGCCTTGAATTCGGTCATTTCAGCTTCTGTAAACCTGCTGAGCACGCTGTTCTTAAGAAATCTGAGATTCATCGCAGACGCGGTTGAAGCGAGCAGGCACATGAAGAGCAGTACAATGAGACGATTCATCGGCGATTCTGATGTTAAAAAACCATAGGCAGTCTGGATCGGACTTGAGGCAACGTCAATAGTTTATGCCGTGAGCCTCGTAACTTTGTTACAATCTTCCAGTTTCCCATCGATAAGGATTCAAATGATGAAGTATAGATTGTTGTTCTGGCCGATATTGCTTTCCTTTTCTTCACCGCTGGTTGCAGATTATGAAGCACTGCCTACATTTCAAGCAAAAGATGTCCTTCCTGCACAACTCCTTAAGGGTCCAAATCACCAGGTACAGCCGTTAGTCACCAGCAATGGTTTTCAGAACATATATGTCGTGGAGAGTAGTTACGGAAATTTTGAGGCAACAGGATCCTTAAGTCTCCGGAAAAACATTCGCGAGGCCGATGCATTCGCCTATTTGGAAGCCATGTCCAAAACCAAGGTTTTTATTAGTTCCCTCGGCGCTGCCGGTGTTGACGCAACGGTGGCCATTGCCAAGTCATTTACAACTCCAATTGAAACAGTAAAGGGAATATCCGGCGGCGTAACGAGACTTTTTTCTGGCTATGTAACCAGTACAAAAAGGGGTATTTCTACTTCTCAGAAGATGTTGGATGGGTCTGGTGATGAAATGAGTCCTGAGGAATTCAAAGAGCTTAATTATCTCGTTAGCGACACTGAGCGGAAGTGGGCAAAAGATCTAAAAACTGATCCCTATACAACTAATATCAAACTGAGAAAGGCGATTACTCAAATGGCGGTCGTTGATTTTATCGGTGGTCTGCCGGTATCCTTTGCGTTGCCAGCAGTCGGCTCTGTTGCAATAAGCGTATTGCAGGAACTTGGCGATAAAATTTACCTTCAGAGTGCCGATGAATTAGAAGTGGAAAATCGAGCTTGTCTAAGCGATGCCGGAATCAAAGCAGAAACAATTGAAGCATTTTTCGCTTCAACCTCCATGACACCAACAATGGATACGATCTTCTGTGAGGCCCTGAAGCGCCTGGATGGCGTTAAGAATCTGGACCTGCCGGCAAACCAGCTAGCCCAGGCTGCCTCATTCGAAGAGACTCGATATCTCCTGAACGCTGTTGCCCTCCTGGCATGGTACCAGCACGAGCACGACAGCATTGATCGAATCACTTCCAGAACCCGTATGCCGTTCGGCGTAACAAGCAGCAATGAGCTTGTCGCCATGGTGCCAGGGGACTTTGTTATCTGGTCAGCCGAACTCGAATCAAACCTTAACCAGCTGGATGACGAAGAACGGCCCTACACCAGCAAATCACTCTGGATGCTCGGCAGGACGTCAGATCAGGCCCATGGTGAGTTTGTGAAGCGAGGATGGGTTATCCACGACCGCACAAACAACGCACAGATGGCCGCTTTCTATGACAAAGGTTTGATAGCGATGGAAGAATCCCCGGAATCAGTGGAAAGGGAATAAATAATTCATCCAGGATGCCATCCTCAGCAATATTTTCCTCATAATCGCCACGTGGTGAAAGTGCTCGCTGTAGATCGCTGCCTGCGCAAACGAACCACCAGGCATTTTGTCCACATATTGTTCAAATTTCTCATCCGTTATTCTAATGGCCACCGGTATTCGGCCTGGTTTCGTATTGTTAGTCGGGCTTACCAGCGTGCCTGAGGCAACGATTTGCCCTTCAACCATGGCAGGCAGCATAAATAACACGGTAGCCGCAAACACCTGGCCAGGCAGTCCATCAAAGGCAATTTCAGCTTCATTACCCGCCTCCAGTCTCAGCAAACTGTTCTGCCGAAACCAGCCGACATAATAAAGTTCTTCCTGATGGACAAAAATCATCACTGGCCGAATCGGCATTGCCACGGCCATCATGCCGGGCCTCAGCGTTACCTGGGTAGCGTAACCGTCAGTCGCGGCCAGCACGACTGTTTCCGACAGCCTGAATTCAGCGGTCGCCAGCTGCGCCGTTATGCTTTCGACTTGAGTCCGTGCCAGGTCCACATCGCGCTGCCTGCCCACCCCTCTTGCCATAATTTCTTCTGCCCGGCTTAAATCTTCCAGGGCGAGCACAAGTTGTGGT
>Ga0114949_10001441_pt1 | contig 14533 bp, 11 predicted proteins | sample N074metaG_FD_83505 | JGI IMG/M metagenome (GOLD analysis project Ga0114949, IMG submission 83505) | Deep subsurface microbial communities from Kermadec Trench to uncover new lineages of life (NeLLi) - N074 metaG | ecosystem: Environmental > Aquatic > Marine > Ocean trench > Sediment | place... | reverse complement strand
TGGCCACGCCTGATGCAATGTATAAGCATTTCCCAAAGGGCAAACCATGTCAAAACGACCATGGACAATAATTCCGGAATATCCTTAAGCGAATCGGCGCGTTCTACAATCTGGTCCTCTTCAAGGAAACATCCATTATCATAGTAGTGGGTGCCAATCCTGCAACGCGCCAGCGCACGGTGGGGGTTGGTAAAGTGTTTTATCAGTCGTTGATTAGGGTGCATTGTCGAACAGTGAGCCTCCCATGATGACCAGGATTTGGCCGCAGCCATTCTCGCCAGCTCATTAGATCCCGTCATCAACTTATGATAGGCCCTGGGGAGGTTGTCCCTTTCATCTGCAGTCACAGGAGCGATGTAATCTTCCCAGTGATCAGGAAAGAACATGCTCGCACCATCCTGGTAACACCAATCGATATCTTGCTGCCGGCCAAGGAAAATCCCCCGGAGGACCAGGCCCATTGTCCTTTCCGGATAAGTCTCTGCATAAACCAGGCTCAACATCGAACCCCAGCCACCACCAAATAAAACCCACTTGTCGATTCCGAGACGTTCCCTGATCATCTCCATATCTGCAAGGAGATCTCTGGTCACGTTATTTTCAAGTTCGCAATGTGGAGTGGATCGTCCTGCCCCACGCTGGTCAAACAGGACAATCCGATACTTTTCAGGATTGAAAAAACAACGACTATCAAACTCACAACCAGACCCCGGGCCGGAATGGACAAACAATACCGGGATTCCATCGATACTACCGCTCTCGTCCACATAAATTTCATGGGCACTATCGGTATTCAACATATGTCGAGCGTACGGCTTTATTTCCGGATACAACGGCAACATGGCTTATTCCCTGTTCTCAGGCGACCCGCTCTCGACCTGCTCGTTTGCGCTCATTTTCAGTCAGCAACTTTTTGCGAAGCCTAATGTGGTTCGGCGTCACCTCCACCAGCTCGTCATCATCTACAAATTCTATCGCCTGCTCAAGCGTATGTAATAGCGGTGGGGTCAGTACTATATTTTCATCAGTGCCAGATGCCCTCACATTAGTCAGCTGCTTGCCCTTTAGCGGGTTGACCGGCAAATCATTGCCGCGACTATGCAAGCCGACAATCATTCCTTCATAAATATCTTCATTAGGCTTAATGAACAACCGGCCACGTGCCTGGAGATTGAAGAGCGCAAAACCAAGGCTTTTTCCACTGGCCATCGACACCAGTACACCGTTGCGTCTCTTATACACATCCTTGCTAACAATATCACCATAGTGTGAATACACACTGGTTATGATGCCAGTACCTGAAGTCATCGTTAGAAACTCGGATCGAAAGCCTATTAAACCCCGGGTGGGAATAACGAAGTCGAGTCGCACTCTGCCTTTTCCATCAGGCACCATATTTGTAAGGCTTGCCTTGCGTGAACCGAGCGCTTCCATCACAGCGCCCTGATGCTGGGACTCCACGTCAAGAAGAAGATTTTCAAAGGGTTCCTGCACATTGCCGTCTACCTCCTTAAAAATAACTTCTGGCCTGGACACGCCAAGTTCATAGCCTTCACGACGCATGGTCTCAATCAAGACACCCAGGTGCAATTCACCCCGGCCGGACACCTTGAACTTGTCGGCACTGTCGGTGGATTCAACTCGCAAAGCCACGTTGTGAAGCAGTTCTCTTTCCAGTCGTTCCTTTAGGTTTCTACTGGTGACAAATTTTCCGTCGAGACCAGCGAATGGAGAATTATTAACCGAAAACGTCATCGATATCGTCGGCTCATCAACCTGCAACATCGGCAGGGGGTCCACATGACCCGGCAGACAAACGGTATCCGATATCTGAAGGCCATCAATCCCGGAAATACAAACAATGTCGCCTGCAGAGGCTTCGTTAACCTCAATCCTTTCAAGGCCTTTGTAACTCATGACCTGCATAATTTTGGCCTTTTTTTCCTGGCCATCACCCTTTGCAACAACGACCTGGCTACCAGACTTGATCGTACCACGGGCAATTCGCCCCAGCCCGATAACTCCAACATAGCTGTTGTAATCCAGTGCACTGATCTGCATTTGTAATGGCCCGTCCACATCGACATCAGGTGCAGGCACATGGTCTATGATTGCCTGAAACAAACAACTCATGTCATCCTCTATCTCGTCAGGTGACATACCGGCCCTGCCTTCAAGTGCGGAGCCATAGATGACCGGGAAATCCAGTTGTTCATCTGTCGCTCCCAGCTGATCGAACAGTTCAAAGACCTCATCCACTACCCAGTCCGGTCTTGCGCCGTTACGATCAATCTTGTTGACCATCAAAATAGGGTGCAGGCCATTTTCAAATGCTTTGCGCGTGACAAATCTTGTCTGCGGCATGGGACCATCAACTGCATCAACCAGCAGCAATACTGAATCAACCATCGACAGGATTCGCTCAACCTCCCCACCGAAATCCGCGTGGCCCGGCGTATCAACAATATTAATCTGATAGTCATTCCAGGTAAGCGCGGTGTTCTTTGCCAGGATCGTGATTCCGCGCTCTTTTTCGATATCGTTAGAATCCATCAGGCGCTCGCCTTCATCCTGTCCTCTTTCCAGAGCACCGGCCTGACGAAGTAATTTATCAATGAGTGTGGTTTTACCATGATCAACGTGAGCGATGATCGCGATATTCCTAATTTTTTGTATCATGATTCTAGTGCGAGGGGCTTAATTTGCGCGGCATTATACATAAAGGCGGCCACAACTGTAGCCGGATTCAATCCATTCGTTATAATGCGCGCCAATATCAGCCAAACAAACCTTCAATTCCTAGAATTCAATATGACCCAGGAAACCCAGAAAAAGGCGGTAGCCCTCATATCCGGTGGGCTGGACTCAATGCTTGCCGCACGTGTTATCCAGGATCAGGGGATTCACGTGGAAGGAATTAATTTCTATACCGGGTTTTGCGTTGAAGGTCATACGCACGCCATTCGCCGGAAAGACAAAGACAAGCAGAAAAGAAACAATGCACTCTGGGTCGCAGAACAACTCGGCATCAAATTGCATATCATTGATGTGATAGAAGAGTACAAGGATGTTGTTCTTAACCCTTCTCATGGATATGGACAAAACCTCAATCCATGCCTTGACTGTAAAATATTCATGGTGAACAAGGCCCAGGCCTGGGCATGGATGGAAGAAAATCAGTTCGATTTCATCATCACCGGTGAAGTCATCGGCCAGCGGCCGAAATCCCAGCGACGGGAAACCATGCCTCTTATTGCCCGGGAATCAGGTGCTGATGATCGCCTGCTTAGGCCTCTATGCGCTAAAAACCTGCCCGCCACCCTCCCCGAACGTCAAGGCTGGGTGGATCGACAGGCAATGTTTGATTTTCACGGTCGAAATCGCAAACCCCAGATAGCACTGGCCGAGAAACTAGGCTTCACGGAATGGTCACAACCCGCTGGAGGATGCTGCTTCCTGACAGACAAGGCCTACTCAAGCAAGCTTGCAGACCTGTGGCAGTCCCGTGGAACTCGTGACTACGAAATTGATGACATCATGTTATTGAAGGTCGGCCGGCATCTTCGCCCTGCACCCAACTACAAGATAATTGTTAGCCGTGAAGAAGGCGAGAACCACTACCTGTCGGGTTACAAAAACGAATTCATCAGCTTTGAAACAACATCCCACAATGGGCCCATCGCCATACTCGACGGTCATCCCTCCGCGGCGGATATCGAATTTGCGGCGAGAATCGTCGCCCGCTATAGCCAGGGTCGTAATGCAGATGTCGTACAGGTAAAGGTCAGATCGCCCGATGGTAAAATGGATACGCTCTCAGTGAGCCCCATGCCACCAGAGAAAATTGTCAGCAGCTGGCATGTCTGAGCAAACTGTCGAACTGGACCTGAGGCGTTTGCTATGTCCCATGCCTGTCATTAAAACCCAGGATCGAATCAAAAACCTTGATATCGGTGATCAGTTAACCATTACCTGCACAGACCCGGGGGTTCTCAGCGACATCCCAAGCTGGTGCCGGGTTCACGGTCACGAGGTCATATCGACTAAAACTGAAGGCAGAGAAATCATTATCACAATAAGGGTAAAGTAACGCGCGCCAGCATGGTGCGAAGAACCAAAACTGCACCTTTTTGGGTCACTATGGTTTACCTAAGCCCGGTGCAGCCCAGTGTTTTCAAGGCTTTATTATTTTCCAGCGATGGCATATTCTTTGCTGTCCTTAATTGCACCATTTTGGTTAAGTTTCTCAACTCCGGACATAAGCCAAATATTCGATGAGAGGCTTGATTCAAATTTCTTACATCAAACCATCCCTTTTCTGGAGGAAATAATGTCAGAGAAAACTCTGAATCTAATAAAAGAAAGCGACGCCAAGTGGGTCGACCTGCGTTTCACAGATACCCACGGTAAAGAGCAACACGTTACCAATAACGCAAAAGTAGTAGATGAAGATTTCTTCGAGAATGGTGCCATGTTTGATGGGTCATCTATCGCAGGCTGGAAGCCAATCAATGATGCAGACATGATCCTGATGCCTGATGATGCAACAGCCGTACTCGACCCCTTTACCGAGGAGCCAATGGTCAACCTGCGTTGTGATATCGTGGAACCAAGTACCCTGCAAGGTTATGAAAGAGACCCCAGGGGCATTGCCAAGCGGGCCGAAGCCTATCTGAAATCAACTGGCATTGGTGATACGGCTTATTTCGGTCCGGAACCTGAATTCTTTATCTTCGATAGTGTCAAGTACAAGGCAGACATGGGTGGTGCCATGTATGAAATTGAATCTGAAGAAGCTGCATGGATGAGCCACTATGATTTTGAAGGTGGCAACATCGGCCACAGACCAGGTATCAAGGGCGGCTATTTTCCGGTCCCTCCAGTTGATTCTTTCCTGGATCTAAGAAATTCCATGTGCGCGGCAATGCAAGCCATGGGTCTTGAAGTTGAACTGCATCACCATGAAGTAGGCACCGCAGGGCAAGCTGAAATTGGAGTGCGTTTCAGTACGCTGGTGCAAAAGGCCGATGAGATACAGATTTACAAATACTGTGTGCATAACGTCGCCCATGCCTATGGTAAAACGGCGACATTCATGCCCAAGCCTCTGGTTGGTGAAAATGGTAATGGCATGCATTGCCACCAGTCGCTGTGGAAAGATGGCACCAACATATTTGCCGGTGACGGCTATGGCAACCTGTCACAGGAATCTTTCTGGTACATCGGCGGCATCATCAAGCATGCACGCGCTTTGAACGCCTTCGCGAACGCCAGCACCAATAGCTACAAACGCCTGGTCCCCGGATTTGAGGCGCCAGTGATACTCGTTTATTCAGCCCTAAACCGATCCGCCTCTATCCGGATTCCCTATGTCCAGGGTGGTAGCCCTAATGGTGTTCGAATCGAAGTCCGCTTTGGTGACTGCACGGCAAACCCATACCTGATGTTCTCGTCAATGATGATGGCCGGTCTTGACGGCATTAAAAACAAAACTGAACCTGTTGGACCACTCGATAAGGATCTCTATGATCTGCCTGCAGAAGAGCTGAAAGATCTGCCTACGGTCTGCTCCTCATTCGAGCAAGCACTGGATTGCCTGAGCGCCGATCGTGAATTCCTCACCGAGGGAGATGTCTTTACCAACAATATGATTGACGGGTTCATCGACTTAAAGCGTGAAGAAGTTGAACTACTCAATGCAACAACTCACCCGATCGAGTTCCAGATGTATTACAGCGTCTAGCCGTGTTTAGAGGAAGACCGGCTGAGCGATTCGCAGGCAGAACCTGAACGCAAGCTGACTAAAAAAAGCCCCCCTATCCGGCGGGGCTTTTTTTTGCCTTCAATTAGCTTCACAATAGCGCCATGAGCATGGACAAAAAATCTACCACTAAACTTCTCATTCGACTTTGCCTGGCCGGATCTGCCCTGCTGGGTAGCACAAGTATGACGTCGGCAGCGGAAATATACAAAACCATTGATGAAAACGGCAATGTCGTGTTTTCTGACCAGCCTTCCAAGGAAGCCGAAAAGATAGAAGTTCAGGCACCGGTCACTTTCGATTCATCGGTTTTGACTCGACAGTATGAGAATGCCAGCAAAAGGATTGGCTCTGAAGAAAAGCCCCCCAGTTTCAAGTACACAAGACTTGAGATTACATCACCGGCCAATGACACGGCGATTCGAGATAATGCAGGCAATTTTGAAGTTTCATATGTCATTGAACCACCTGCCCAGCCTGGACATACTGTCCAGTTGATGATGGACGGCAAGGTCCATTCAAAAGTTCGTCAGTCAGGAACAATCAAATTTGAAAATGCAGACCGCGGGACGCATGTCTTACGACTGAGAGTCATCCAGAACAGCAATAAGAAAGTACTGGAGCTAGGTCCTGTTTCCACCGTCAGCATTCTCCGTTATATATCGCCGAGAGCTGTGCATCACTAACGATGGTGATATCCCCAGTTCAACGCCCTGGTGGAACATGAGCGAGTCGCACCATGTTGGTGCGTTTCCCGCAGGCTTCTGCTAGACTGCCTCTCTCCCGACCAGTAAATACCGCATCCCAATATTGGTGCGCTTCTTGCAAGATCAGGGCATGGACTCATCGACCACCATAAACCAGCCATCTTTCCAGGGTGATTCTGGCACCGCAATGAACCACAACATACTTAACAGCCTGAGTACTGCAATCCTGTTACTGGATCACGAACTGAAGCTGTGCTTTATCAATCAAGCCGCAGAAAGCCTGTTGGAGATATCATCCAGAAGATCAATGGGTCATCACATCACGGACCTAATTCCTGCTTCCGCTGCAATTGAGTCAATACTTTACGATGCCATACAGACCAACCAGAAATATACTCAGCGAAAAGCTCAGATTCACCTGGCATCCGGGACCAACATCACCGTGGATTTCACGATATCCCCATCATCGCAAGACGAGTGGCCCAGGCTGATCGTGGAATTTCAGTCCCAGGGGAGGTATCTTCGGATCGACAGGGATGCAGCGTTACAGGAACATCAGGAAGTTACCCGCTCAATGGTCCGCTCCCTGGCTCATGAGATCAAAAATCCCCTCGGCGGTATCCGTGGTTCAGCAGAACTGCTCCAGAATGAATTACCGGACCCAGCACTTCACGAGTACACCCGTATCATCATCGAGGAAAGTGACCGGTTAACCTCACTGGTAGACCGTCTTCTGGGTCCCAGGACTGTACCAAATTTCAAGTCTGCCAACATCCACGAGATTCTCGAACGAATACGGAAATTAACTGAACTGGAAGCGGATTCCAATCTGGAAATTATTCGCGACTATGACCCAAGTATCCCGGAGATTTGTATGGATGCTGAAATGATGCAACAGGCCATCCTCAATATCCTTCGCAATGCGATGCAGGGTTTGATTGATAGTCCTGACCCACAGATCAAAATCGTGACCAGGACAGAACGCCAGTTCACCATCTCTTCAGTTCGCCACCGAAATGTCCTGCGCATTGATATCGTCGATAATGGCCCGGGTATTCCTGAATCTCTAAGGGAACACCTGTTCTATCCAATGATCAGCGGCACGCCTAACGGAACGGGTCTCGGCCTGTCTGTGGCGCACGCCATCGTTCATCAGCACCAGGGAATCATAGAGTTTGAGAGCGAAGCCGGGGAAACAACATTCACCATCATCATTCCGCTGGAGAGAATTGAATGACGTCTTCAAATGTTCCTTCAGATGAAGTCTGGGTCGTCGACGATGAACGATCGATTCGCTGGGTTCTGGAAAAAGCCCTGTCTAAGGAAGGTATCGACGTCACCAGTTTCGAAGACGGGGAATCCCTGCTATCGAGAATGAAATTTACAACTCCAAACGTCATCCTCTCCGATATCAGGATGCTGGGGATGGACGGCCTGGAGCTTCTGGAAAAGGTAACGGAGACTCATCCGGATATACCCGTCATCATTATGACTGCTCACTCCGATCTTGATAGTGCTGTTGCATCCATTCAGGGTGGTGCATTCGAGTACATCCCCAAACCTTTTGAGATCGATGAGCTTATATCGGTCGTTAAACGGGCATTGCATCATCAGCAAGATAATTACCAACCGGAAGAAGAGGCAGGTGCAAACGATGAGGACGAACCGGTTGCCACGGAAATTATTGGCAAGGCGGTTGCGATGCAGGAAGTTTTCCGGGCAATTGGACGCCTGTCGAAGTCTAGCGTAACCGTACTTATCAATGGACAGTCTGGCACAGGCAAGGAACTGGTTGCTCACGCACTGCACCGGCACAGCCCACGTACAAGCATGCCATTCGTACCGCTAAACATGGCAGCAATACCCCACGATCTGATTGAATCAGAACTCTTCGGCCACGAAAAAGGTGCTTTTACCGGGGCGAACCAACTCAGGCGGGGACGGTTTGAACAGGCTAACGGAGGCACCCTGTTTCTTGATGAGATCGGTGACATGCCAGCCGATAGCCAGACCCGGTTATTACGAGTCCTTTCCGATGGTAAATTCTATCGGGTGGGAGGCCACGAGGCCATAAAAACAGACGTAAGAGTCATTGCTGCAACCCACCAGAATCTGGAAGAGCTGGTAAGCCAGAACAAGTTCCGCGAGGACCTGTTCCATCGGCTGAATGTGATTCGCATACATATACCTACCCTTGCCGAAAGGCAGGAAGACATTCCCTTGCTGACAGCTTACTTCCTCAAGGATGCTGCTAACGAGCTGGGAGAGGAACCCAAGCAGCTTCTTAACGACACCATGAGTTTTATCTGCGACCTTCCTTGGCCTGGCAATGTTCGGCAATTAGAAAACTTTTGCAAATGGATAACTGTCATGGCAACAGGGCGGGAGATTCACATTGAGGATCTACCACCTGAACTGCGTGGCGAAAAATCAAATACCCGTAACAGTGACAACTGGGAGAAAAGTTTAAGCAATTGGGCAACACTTTATCTTGCGCAGATAAAGCCGGGAGAACCCGGGTTACTTGATGATGCACTACCCAGATTTGAGCGTATTGTGATCGAAAGTGCGCTCAGGCAAACGGCGGGGCGCAAACGTGATGCATCAATTTTACTCGGGTGGGGCCGCAATACCCTGACCAGGAAAATTAATGAACTGGGCCTCGGTGACGATGTCCTCAGCGACCAGTAAACTTTTATCCCATGATCCACATCGCCTTGTACGAGCCTGAGATACCCCCTAACACCGGAAATATCATGCGATTATGCGTTAACTCCGGTGCACAGTTACACCTGATAAAGCCTCTCGGCTTTGATCTTGACGACAAACAACTTAAGAGAGCTGGCCTCGACTACGGGGAATACGCAAAAGTATCAACTTATGATTCTCTGCAAGAGCTAATCAATAAACTCGAACCATCCCGCATGTTGGCAGTCACCACAAAAGGCACAAGAACCTATTCAGATTTCGACTATCATTCAGGTGATCTCGTTCTGTTTGGACCGGAAACCCGGGGGCTGCCTGAAGAACTCCTGAAAAAAATACCTGCGGATTCTAAATTGCGCATACCCATGCTAAAGGAAAGCCGGAGCCTTAACCTTGCCAATGCAGTGGCAGTAATTGTCTATGAAGCCTGGCGACAATTAGAGTTTGTCGACGGCGAATAACGAGTTACTGGACTTTAATATCTTCACTTGCCCGCGCTAGGCGAGACTGCTCATAAATCGCATTAAAATTGACCGGCGAGAGCATCAGGGCGGGAAAACTTCCTTTTACAACCAGTGAGTCAACAACTTCCCTGGCATAAGGAAACAGGACACTCGGACAGAAGCTGCCGAGAGTGTGCGCCATGGTTTCATCGTCCAGACCATCAATATGAAATATTCCTGCCTGCTGGACTTCAATGAGATACATTACTTCATCCTGTTCGTTTTTTGTCGTCACTGTCAGGCCCAGAACAACCTCCCACATTTCATCTTCAAGGTTTGTATGCTTTGTGTTCAGGTCAAGGTTCACTTTTGGCTTCCAGGCCTGACGAAATCCGTTAGGCGATGCCGGTGACTCAAACGACGCATCCTTCAGGTAAATTCTCTCTAATGCAAACTGGTTGGCAGCCTGTTTTTCGCCCAGTCCTTCCTGATTTTCACTCATATCTGATCACTCATATGTCATCCGGACTCTAGCCAGCCAACATTGTATCTAGCTTCTGTTGGCGCTCAAGGTCATATAATTCATCACATCCGCCAATATGCTCATCACCGATCCATATTTGCGGCACTGTATATCGCTGGGATTTCTCCTCCATTTCCATGCGCAAGCCGGGTTCCCGGTCGATTGCTATTTCTCGAAATTTCACCTTTTTACTCTCGAGCAATTGCCTTGCACGGATGCAGTAGGGGCAAAATCGAGTGGTATACATAACGACTGACATCAGTTTTATTTCACCAGTGGAAGATTACTCCCCGTCCATTCTGCCATGCCACCTGAAAGTCTCCGCACCTGTTCGAATCCATTGGCCTTGAGCTTGCGGCCGATTGTTCCAGCGTGTTGACCCATTTTACAGACAAGAACTATCGGCTTCTCTTTATAGGCATCAAGTTCACCAGCCCTCGAATCAAAATTCGCCAGCGGGATATTAATCGCCCCGGCAATGTGACCGCTACCGTATTCCTTGCCATCTCGAATATCGAGTATGACCGCGCCTTCCCTGTTAACCAGGGTGACCAGGCTTGAAGGACTGATTGCCGCACCACCTTGTTTACCTTCGTTGATAACAAAGGCAATCATCAATATCACGAAAACACTGACTAGAATGTAGTGATTCCCTATGAATTCAAAGATCTGATCAACCAATTAGTTTATTCCTGTCTTAATCCCGGATAGATTAGCCTTGTTCCCGAGAGAAAATAAGTCGCGCAGTATACACAATTAAAGGCGGTAGATTTAGCGATGATGAAGGGAATTACTGTAAACTCCAGCTTTGCTCGATTCAAGCCAGTTATATGCTTAACATTTCACCTTCTGTCCTAATCGTACTTGATGGTTGGGGATACCGGGAAGAATCCCGGAACAATGCCATCGCCCTCGCCAATACACCGACATGGGACCATCTCTGGAAGAACAATCCGCATTGTCTGATCTCGGGTTCTGGCCCGGATGTCGGCCTTCCTGAAGGTCAGATGGGCAACTCTGAAGTGGGTCATATGAATCTGGGTGCTGGCAGAGTCGTGCATCAGGATTTCACGAGAATCAACCAGGCCATTGAAGACGGTAGTTTCTTTAACAACGAAATACTAAAGAAAGTATATGCGGATATTTCCAGAAACGGCAAAACGGTTCATATCATGGGACTGTTGTCACCGGGTGGTGTTCACAGCCATGAAAATCAGATCAAAGCCGCTATTAAAATGGCATTCGACAATGGTGTGGGGACTGTCTATCTACATGCATTCCTTGATGGAAGAGATGTACCACCAAAATCTGCCTTGCCATCTTTACTGGACGCTGAAGAATTTATCCAGAAAAACGGCACCGGCTGCATCGCATCCATTGTTGGTCGTTACTACGCCATGGATCGCGACAATCGCTGGGATCGCGTTGAATCGGCATTCCGGCTAATAACCCACGGGCTCTCTGAGTTTAGTGCCACCTCGGCTGAAGCTGCCCTAAAGTCAGCTTATGACAGGGGTGAGAATGACGAATTCATCAGGGCAACTGCAATACTGGTAAACGAAAAGCCGGTCTCCGTCGCTGATGGCGATGCCATCGTATTTATGAACTTCCGTGCCGATCGTGCCAGGGAACTGAGTCGTGCCTTTATTGAAGAAAACTTCTCAGATTTCAACGTCAGCAACAGACCAGAACTTTCTGCCTTCGTCAGCCTGACGCAGTACGCCGAAGACATTCACAGCTTATGTGCCTACACACCAAATTCTCTTGACAACAGTCTTGGTGAATACATCAGCGCAATGGGAATGAATCAATTACGACTGGCGGAAACAGAAAAGTATGCACACGTGACCTTCTTTTTTTCCGGAGGCAGAGAGTTACCTTTCGCGAACGAAGAGCGGATTCTCATTCCATCTCCTCAAGTAGCTACATACGATTTGCAGCCAACCATGAGTGCCGCTGAAGTCACAGATGAACTTGTAAAAGCAATCGAATCTCGAAAATACGACCTTATCGTCTGTAACTATGCCAATGGAGACATGGTTGGCCACACGGGCAATCTTGAGGCCGCGATCAAAGCTGTCGAGTGCCTGGACGTTTGTATTGCTCGCGTCATCACGGCACTTGAGTCTGTGGATGGGCAATGCCTCATTACGGCGGACCATGGAAATGTTGAAAAAATGAGTGACCCCAGTACAGGCCAGCCCCATACAGCTCACACTTCAGAACTGGTACCTCTGGTGTATATCGGCAGCAAAGAAATTCAACTTTCTCCTGAAGGCGGGACACTCAGCGATATCGCGCCGACCCTGCTGGCACTGATGGGTCTGCCGAAACCCGATGAAATGACGGGCTTGTCCCTTGTTACCTGAGGTGGGAATGCTGAAAATAGCCAATCCGGACCAGATCCGGAAGTCCCCGGGACAGGAATCATCTTTGAGATCCACGCTACACAGACTAATCGGCTTATTTATCATCTGCGGAATTGCCACCCTTTTTTACATTCAGGCCGAACCTGTTTTTGGACAAGAAGCCAGCCAGCAAGAGCTGGAAAAACAATTGCAGGAACTCGAAGCCGAGATAAACCGGTTCAAGGAAACCCTTAAACAAACCCGCGGGGAGAAGTCCTCTTTGGAAGAGGAGCTTGAATACAATGAGAAGAATATCAATGTGCTGCTGAAAAAAATTCAGGTAATGGAATCTGAAATTCACCAGGGTGAAAACAAGCTCAGCCGATTATTGGTCGAACAAAAAGAACTTCAACTCTCAAAATCAGAACAACAGGAGTACATCGCTCATCAGGTTAGAGCGGCTTACAAAATTGGCAACCAGGAATACCTGAAAGTCTTGCTAAACCAGGAGGATCCCAACCAGATATCCAGAATGTTGACTTACTACGATCATTTTAATCGCGCACGGGCAGACCAGGTCCATGCCTACTCCAGGACAATCGATCAACTGCACAATGTTTTGCTATTAATAGAGTCAGAGAACGAGGCACTGGAACAGGGCCGGAACCAACTGCAACTGGAACGGTCAGAAGTGATCAAAGCCCAGAGCGAAAATCGCAAGGTCATCAAAGCCCTTGCGTTGCAGATCACGGCGGCGGGTGTTGAACTTAAGAAACACACCCAGGACCGGGAACAATTGGAAGCACTGATCAGGAAGATTCAGGAAAGCATCCTGAACCTGCCCACTCCAGCAGATGTCGTTGCATTCCAGAGTCTAAAAGGACAGCTAATACTACCTGTCGCAGGAAGAATCAGTCATCGCTATGGCCACAAACGAAATGCAGGAAAACTCAGGTGGAATGGCGTCATTATCGACGCTCCAGAGGGCGAACCTGTTGCCGCTGTGCACTATGGCAGGGTTGTATTTTCAGACTGGTTGCGCGGTTTCGGGCTACTACTGATCATCAATCATGGTGAAGGATACATGAGCCTTTATGGCCACAATCAAGTATTATACCGGGAGACCGGAGATTGGGTGACGGCCGGTGAAACCATCGCCGCCGTCGGAAGCAGTGGTGGGCAGAACCAACCCGGACTCTACTTTGAAATCAGGGCTAACGGTAAAACAGCAGATCCACAGCGATGGTGTCAGGCACGCACCAAACGCGCCGCGTAAAGAGGAACTTTAATGCGCAACCTTAAACAACTACTTTTTCTGGGAACTTTTTCCCTCAGCCTGGCGGCAATGTCGATGCAGGTGTTAGCTTCGGAAAGTGCAAGCTCGGAAGTCGACCCTGATTTACCACCAAGGCTGCCACTCAATGAACTGCGTGTATTTGCTGAGGTTTTTGATCGTGTCAGTAGCGCCTATGTAGAAGAAATTGATGATCGCACGCTGTTGGAAAATGCCATCAAGGGAATGTTGTCACGCCTGGACCCACACTCTGACTATCTGGACCGAAAATCTTTTTCCGAACTTCAGGAAGCCACAACGGGCAACTACGGTGGATTAGGTCTCGAAGTTGGCATGGATGATGGCTTTATCAAAGTCATCGCACCGATGGATGATACCCCGGCTGAGAAAGCCGGGATAGAAGCCGGAGACCTGATCATCGAATTAGATGACGTACCTGTAAAAGGTATGAGCCTTTCAGAAGCAATTGATGATATCCGCGGCGAAGCTGGCACTGAAGTGAAACTGACAATTCTTCGCAATGGAGAATCAACGCCAAAAGATTTCACCATTACACGTGAAGTAATCAAGGTTACCAGCGTCAAGCAACGATTTCTCGAAGATGGCTATGGTTACCTGAGAATTGCACAGTTCCAGAGCAATACAGGCTCAGAGGTAGAGAAGGCAGTGGAAGAGTTGCTCGAGGATGGCAGGCTATTGGGTCTTGTTATCGACTTACGAAATAATCCTGGCGGTGTACTGCAATCTGCGG
>Ga0114949_10001440_pt1 | contig 14536 bp, 15 predicted proteins | sample N074metaG_FD_83505 | JGI IMG/M metagenome (GOLD analysis project Ga0114949, IMG submission 83505) | Deep subsurface microbial communities from Kermadec Trench to uncover new lineages of life (NeLLi) - N074 metaG | ecosystem: Environmental > Aquatic > Marine > Ocean trench > Sediment | place... | reverse complement strand
CAATACGGCAGATTGAGGGCGTGCTGGTCGTGCGGGATCTGGGTCGGCCCGCAAATTGAACAGCCTGCTGCGGCAAAAAAATAATGCCATAAGTTACGGAATTTGTTTCAATTGCTGTTGAACGCAGTTCGAATTCACCAGAGACGGGTAATGTAATGGCCAAAGCGCCGAAAAACGATAAGAGCGCGCCGGATCTATCGTCGATCCGGCAGCAGATCGATGCCGTGGATGAGAAGATTCAGGCATTGATCAGTGACCGCGCGCGACTTGCTCAACAGGTCGGCATCTCAAAAGGCAAGGATGCGGCCGCCATCGATTTTTATCGCCCGGAACGAGAAGCCGAGGTGCTTCGTGCCGTGCTCGATCGCAATGATGGCCCGCTGCGTGACGAAGAGATTTTGCGGCTTTTCCGGGAAATCATGTCGGCCTGTCTTGCCCAGCAAGAACCCCTGAAAATCGGTTTCCTCGGACCCGAGGGCACGTTCACGCAAACCGCCGTATTCAAACATTTCGGCCATTCTGTGCGCGCATTGCCAATTGGCACTATCGATGAGGTCTTTCAGGAAGTTGAAAGTGGCGCGGCCGATTTTGGTGTGGTGCCGATCGAAAATTCAACCGAGGGCACTGTCAACAATACGCTGGACATGTTCCTGACCTCGCCGTTGAAGATCGGCGGCGAAATCGAATTGCGAATAGAACAACACTTGCTCGGGCAACTGGCATCGCTCGATAAAATAGAGCGAGTCTGCGCGCACGAACAGGCATTGGCACAATGCCGTGGATGGTTGCGTGAGTATTTGCCGGATGTCGAACTGATTGGCGTCAGCAGCAATGCGGTCGGCGCGCGACGTGCTCGCGACGAAGATGGCACGGCCGCCATTGGCGGCGAGGCGGCGGCAGAAGTTTACGGCCTTAAGACGATGGTCAATAACATTGAAGACCGTGACGACAATGCGACCCGGTTTTTGGTGATCGGCCGCAAATTACTGACGTCAAGCGGCGACGACAAAACGACCATCCTGGTGTCCACCAGCGATACTGGCGGCGGCGCGGGTGTCTTGCATTCCTTATTGCAACCGTTCTCCAAGCATGACGTCAATATCACGCGCATCGAATCGCGTCCTTCGAGGCGCAGGAACTGGGACTATGTTTTCTTCCTGGACCTGGACGGTCATGTAGAAGAGGAACCGCTTTCACTTGCGCTGGCCGATTTGCAGAAAATCAGTTCTTTGTTCCGTGTACTGGGTGCCTACCCGAAGCTCGTCAAGTAAAAGCGATTCGTCCAGTGCAATTCACCGTAAATCCATCGTCGTTAAGCGGCGGACCGATTAGCGTACCGGGTGACAAGTCTGTTTCGCACCGCGCGCTCATGTTTAGTGCGATTGCCAATGGCACCGCACGCATTACCGGCTTCCTGGCAGGCGACGACTGCCTTAGCACCATGACGGCATTACAGGCGATGGGCATTAAAATCGAACGCGAGGGTCCGACGTCCGTCGTTGTGCACGGAAAAGGGCTGCATGGATTGACCGCCGCCGACGGTGTGCTTGATATGGGCAACTCGGGTACCGCAATGCGGCTTTTCTGCGGATTGTTGGCCGGACAGTCATTCGACAGCACCCTCAAAGGCGACGCTTCACTGTCAGCCCGGCCGATGGGCCGGGTGATCGAGCCATTGACACAGATGGGTGCGAAGATCGATTCGGCTGACGGCAAGCCGCCACTGCATATTCGATCGGTACAAAACTTGCGGGCGCTGGATTACACGATGCCGGTTGCAAGCGCGCAGGTAAAGTCGGCGGTGCTGCTCGCTGGCTTGTATTGTGATGCCACGACTCGCGTCATCGAGCCGGCAGTGACCAGAGATCACACGGAGCGAATGCTTGCTGCGATGGGTGCGAAGATTGAAACGAACGGCAATTGCATATCGTTGCAGGGCAAAATTGAATTACAGGCGGTCGATGTTGCAGTGCCGGCCGACCTGTCGTCAGCTGCTTTTCCACTGGTTGCTGCCATTGTAGCCAGGGATGCTGAAGTCACGGTGCGCGGTGTGGGCGTCAACCCCACGCGGACCGGGGTTCTGGATATCCTGCTGCAGATGGGCGCCGATATCAGCATCGGCAATGAGCGGCTGTCCGGCAGCGAACCGATAGCCGATATCACGGCACGATCTTCCACCTTGACAGCGATTGATGTCAATCCTGAGCTGGTTTCGCTCGCAATTGACGAATTTCCGCTGCTTTTCGCGACCGCGGCTTTGGCAAACGGTACGACCCGGTTCGGCGGGCTGGCGGAACTGCGCGTCAAGGAAAGTGACCGCATTGGAGCCATGGCGAAGGGGCTCTCCAACCTGGGAATTTCTGTTGACGAAACAGCCGACGGAGCAACCATTACCGGCGGGGAACTCGGCGGCGGCGAGATCGACAGTTTCGGCGACCATCGAATTGCGATGGCCTTTGCCAGTATCGCGAGCCGCGCCAAGAGCACGATCACTATCTTGGATACGCGATCGGTAAACACCTCATTTCCAGGCTTCGTGGAGTGCCTGAGTTCCATCGGCGTGGATATTCAGGCCAATGACGGAGCGACACCATGAGCACGGTTCCGGTCCTGACAATCGATGGTCCCAGCGGGTCTGGCAAGGGCACAATCGCGCGCAGGGTCGCTGATGAGCTTGGCTGGGGGCTGTTGGATAGCGGCGCACTCTACCGGCTTACGGCCCTTGCGGCTGCCCGGGCAGGGCTGGCAGAGGCAAATGAGGCCCAATTGGCGGAAATCGCCTCTGGCCTGGAGGTTCAATTTGGCAGCTCGGACAGTGGTGATGAGCAGATTTTTCTGTCCGGAGAAGAGGTCAGTGCCGAGGTCCGGGACGAACAATGCGGCCTGATGGCATCGAAAATAGCGCCACTTCCCGGCGTACGGCTGGCGCTGGTGGCTCTGCAGCGCAGCTTCCACAGGACACCGGGTCTGGTCGCCGACGGGCGGGATATGGGCACGACTATTTTTCCAAATGCGCGCCTCAAGGTATTCCTCACCGCGAGTGCCGATGAGCGCGCGAAGAGGCGCCATAAGCAGTTGAAAGACAAGGGTATTGATGTTAGCCTTCCGGCCCTTTCGCGGGACATCGAGGATCGTGACCGGCGGGATTCCGAGAGATCGGTCGCCCCGTTAAGGCCTGCAGACGATGCTCGAATTCTGGATTCCAGTCACCTGAATATCGACGAGGTCGTCCAGACAGTATTGGCCTGGGCGCACGAACAGGGTCTCGCGAAATAGTTTTAATTTATTTGAATTTGCTCTAACGGTAGTGGGTCAGGATGACCGGCTATTTTTTTGTAACCGTCTGCCGAAGGATGCGGTGGGACGATTGGGTGAGAACCTGTCTTTAAGCGAATGGTTCTCTTGGTGTTTATCTAATGTCTGAAAGTTTTGCAGAGTTATTTGAAGAAAGTTTTGCCAGTAAAAATATAAAGCCCGGTTCGATCATCATCGGAACGGTAGTCGCGGTCAACGACGATGTCGTCATGGTCACCGCAGGTCTCAAGTCTGAGGCCGTCATCGCAATCGAACAATTTCAAAACGACAAGGGCGAAACAGATATCGCTGTTGGCGATGAGATTGAAGTCGCGCTTGATGCTGTCGAAAACGGTTTTGGCGAGACAGTATTGTCTCGGGAAAAAGCGATCCGTGCTCGTACCTGGATCGAACTCGAGAAAGCATTTGAGAAAAGCGAAGTTGTCACCGGCATCATCAATGGTCGTGTCAAAGGCGGCTTTACCGTGGAAATCGACAATGTTCGTGCGTTCTTGCCAGGCTCACTGGTAGACGTTCGTCCCGTTCGCGATCCCTCGTATCTCGAAGGCAAGAGCCTCGAATTCAAAGTTATCAAACTGGACCAGCGTCGGAACAACGTCGTTGTGTCTCGTCGTGCAGTGGTTGAACAGGAGCACAGCGTAGAGCGTGAGCAGCTTCTGGAAAGCCTGCAGGAAGGCAATACAATCAAGGGTATCGTCAAGAACCTCACCGATTACGGTGCGTTCGTTGACCTCGGCGGTATTGACGGCTTGCTGCACATCACGGATATGGCCTGGAAGCGCGTCAAGCATCCTTCCGAGGTGGTCAACGTCGGTGACGAAATTGACGTGAAGATCCTCAAGTTCGATCGTGAGCGCCAACGCGTTTCACTCGGCATCAAGCAATTGGGCGACGATCCGTGGCATGACCTCGGGCGACGTTATCCCCAGCAAACGCGATTGTTCGGCAAAATTACCAATATCGCCGACTACGGTTGCTTCGTTGAGATCGAAGAGGGTGTCGAAGGCCTGGTCCACGTGTCTGAAATGGACTGGACCAACAAAAACGTTAATCCAGCACGGGTCGTTCAGGTTGGCGAAGAAGTGGAAGTCATGGTGCTTGAAATCGACGAAGAACGTCGTCGTATTTCGCTTGGCATCAAGCAGTGCCAATCAAATCCATGGGCTGAGTTTTCCGCGACGGTTAATCGTGGTGACAAGGTCAAGGGCCAGATTAAGTCGATTACAGACTTCGGTATTTTCATTGGACTGGACGGTGGCATCGACGGGCTCGTGCACTTGTCCGACATTTCCTGGGATTTGACCGGCGAAGAGGCCGTTCACAATTACAAGAAGGGTCAGGAGATCGAGGCAGCGGTTTTGGCGATCGATTCCGAGCGCGAAAGAATTTCGCTCGGCATCAAGCAACTCGACAAAGATCCGTTCTCCGCCTGGTTGGCTGAGCACCCGAAAAACACCCTGGTCAAGGGCAAGGTCATTGAAGTGGATGCCCGCGGCGCTATCGTCGATCTCGGCGACGGTGTCACCGGATCGCTTCGTGCCTCGGAATTGGCGCAAGGTCGGGTCGAGGATGCCCGCACGATGATCAAAATTGGGGATGAAATAGAAGCCAAATTCACCAATGTTGATCGCAAGAATCGTTCGGTGGCATTGTCCATCAAGGCGAAAGAGGCGCATGAGGAAGCTGAGGCGCTTAGCACCTATCAGTCGGATACAGGCGCTTCTCCTACTGCTACCACGCTTGGCGAATTGCTCAAGGAAAAGATGTCCGGCGGCTCGAAATAGCAAAAAAGTAGCCCGGACCCTCGCGGTCCGGGCTATAATTCGTTTATAATCGGTAGCTTAGACGGATTGACCTAAGAATAATAAGCGAAAGGCGTTATGACAAAATCAGAACTCATAGAAATGATCGCCAGAAAGCAAAAGCATCTGCCGGCAAAAGATGTGGAACTGGCCGTTAAACACCTGCTGGATATTATGAGTGACTCCCTCGCCAGGGGTGAGCGTATTGAGATTCGTGGTTTTGGCAGTTTCTCACTGCATTTTCGGCCACCAAGAATCGGCCGCAATCCGAAAACAGGTGAAGCAGTAGCCCTGTCCGGCAAATATGTACCGCATTTCAAGCCGGGCAAAGATCTGCGAGAGCGTGTTAATGCCTCCCGCGACTTCCCGATCAAAAACTAAGCTCAAATTATTTAGTTGGGCCGTGGGCGTCCTGCCAGTTACCATATTCCTCCTTTACGTGCCGTTTCGTGATGCAATCACGAATTCTGCAGTGCTACGGAGTTGTACATGATCCGCAAGATCGCAATCGCGATAATGATCCTGATCATTTTTGCGCTGATGCTGTGGTTTACGCGCATTAATCCCGGGTTGATCGAGATTGATCTCGCATTCGGCACCGTAGAGCCATCGATTCCGATGGCCTTCGCTGTGACATTCGTGCTCGGCTGGATATTCGGTCTCGCCTGCACGGCTATTTTCATCATCAAACTTGTTAATGAACGACGACGTCTGCGCAAGGCGCTGCGAATTGCGGATTCGGAGGTCAGCAGTCTGCGAAGCCTGCCCATTGCCGATGCCGACTGAATCCACATTTCTACTTGCCGGATTATTTCTCTTGCTGGCGGCCGCAGGATGGGCGCTTGGACGTTTCGATGAGCGCGATGGTGAGGAGCCTGTGGTTCCTCTCAACATCGACTATCTGAAGGGCCTTAATTTCCTGCTTAATGAGCAGACTGACCAGGCGGTCGAACACTTCATGAAAATGGTTCGGGTGGATGACCGCACCATTGAGACTCACTTTGCGCTTGGCAGCCTGTTCAGGCGCCGTGGTGAAATCGATCGGGCGATTCGAATTCACCAGAATATTATTGCGCGACCCGATCTTGCGGCCGAGCAGCGGGATCAGGCCTTGTTTTCACTTGCCAAGGACTATTTGAAAGCAGGCTTGCTGGATCGGGCCGAAAATATGTTTGTCAGGCTCTCTAAAGGTTCTCGTTACCAGGTCGAAGCGCTGCAGCAACTGTGCCGTATATACGAGCAGGAGCATGAGTGGCAGCTGGCGATAGATGCCGGCCAGAAACTCGAAACATTGAGCGGCAAGTCTCTTGCATTGCAGATAGCACATTACTATTGCGAGCTTGCAGAAAAGGCGGCGCGTGAAGGTGACTTTAGCGCGGCGCGAGCTTTTGTCAAAAAAGCGCAAAGTGGCCGTCCCAGGACTCAACGTGGGGCGTTGACGCGCGCAGACATCGCGCGGGACATGAACGATACGAAGACCGCGTTGCGTCTCTATCAACGCATTATTGATGAACATACCTATCTGATCACCGAAGCGTTGCCTCGCATCGTCGCGATTCATACCAAGGAAAATTCGATCGACAAGCTGGAAAAGGATCTGGACGGAATGCTTCGCAAGTATCCGGAGATGAACGTCGATATTGCCTATACAGCGATTGCAAACGACATTAGCGGAATACCGGTCATAGATCGTTGCGTAGAGGAATACATGCTCAACGAACCGACGCTTGGCGAGTTTATCGATTTGCAAAGTGCCGCCGACGGTGACGAGGAAACCCGGCAGCAAGCCCTGGGCAGAGTGCGTCATGCGCTAAGTAAACTGGCGGCGGCAACGCCACGTTACCAATGCAAAGAGTGTGGATTCTCGTCACAAAAGTTGCTGTGGCAGTGCCCCAGCTGCAAAGACTGGGAAACGCAGCGACCGCACTCTCGCGTCCAGTTCGATTCCGTTCTGCAGCGCAGCACCGCCGCGTAGTCAACGCTCAGGATTGGCGCCAACTTGTTTCGGCGTAAACCGCGCAGTTTTGCTGGCTGTCAGATGCCGTTTCCTTGCATAAGCTCCAACACTGCTGATCAAGCCTGATCAGCGTAATTTCAGGAGCATTCAATGAATAAGATTAGACGTATGTTGCTTGGCGCAGCTGTTGTCCTGCTGATGCCGCTTTACTCGTGGGGTGGGCCGGTCAATATCAATACTGCCGATGCGGAAACGCTTGCAGCAGAACTCGATGGTGTTGGCATGAGCAAAGCCCAGGCCATAGTGCAATACCGCACTGAAAATGGCCCGTTTCAGTCAGCCGCAGAGCTGGTTGAGGTCAAAGGCATTGGCGAACGAACGATGCAAATGAACAAGGGCAATATCCTGGTTCAACCGGCAAAGAATTCGTCCAAATAGAGCTCGCAAACGAAAGCGGGTTAATCCTCTGGTACGCTTTGCTGCGCCAGTCTTCCCTGGCGCAGCTTTTTTCCGTCCAGGCATGACGCCAGTCACAAAATCGGCACCGCAGGGTCACGTTAGAGGCCCAGTTTGGCTATGATGCTTGATTTGTGCGCCATCGGGGATTTACCTTGTCATCAATTGTTCGATCAGCCGTGTTTCCAGTTGCAGGCCGTGGCACACGATTTTTGCCCGCTACCAAAGCCAGCCCGAAAGAAATGCTGCCGGTAGTCGATAAGCCGCTGATTCAGTACGCGGTGGAAGAGGCGATCGCCGCTGGCGCAACGAAGCTCATATTCGTGACCGGAAGTTCCAAACGAGCGATTGAAGATCATTTCGACACCGACACAGAGCTTGAATCCGTCTTGTCCGGGTCTGGCAAGAATGACCTGTTGAATTCCGTTAAGAACATCGTGCCGAAGGGTGTGACCTGTATTTACATACGCCAGGGTGAGCCACTGGGCCTGGGACACGCGGTATTGTGCGCGCGACCGGCTGTTGGTGACGAGCCGTTTTTTGTGCATTTGGCAGACGACCTGATAGACGGTGACCCGCCGTGTTTGAAGCAGATGGCGGCGGAATATCAAAAGCACGGCGGCAGTGTAATCGCGGTCGAGACAGTACCGAAAGAAAACACATCGAGCTATGGCATCGTCGCGCTCGACAGCAACGAGAAAAACAGGGTGTCACACATAGTGGAAAAACCAGCCCCGGAAGACGCGCCGTCAAACCTGGCCGTCGTTGGACGCTACCTTCTCAACCCGATCGTTTTTGACAAGCTTGAAAATACCGGACGCGGTGCCGGTGGCGAGATACAGCTGACGGATGCTATTGCCGACATGCTTGAGGAGTCTGCCGTCTACGCGCACGCCTTTACAGGCGACCGATACGACTGCGGCAGCAAGATAGGCTACCTGAAGGCCACCGTTGCCTATGGTCTGGCGCACAAGGAAACTGGCGAAGAATTCCGGAAATATCTAAACACGCTTAAGATTTGATTCCACGCACACTCAATGCCAACAACACCTGCCCGGCAAAATAAAACGGCAATCCCCACACGTAATTCGGAAAATCCGTCTGCACAAACTGCCCCGTAGCAACGGACAAATCAGAGAAATAAAACAATAACGCGCCGACCGGGATAAGCAGGGGCGCACCAGCGCCGCGCGCTCCAAAAGCAGTGATCACCATGATGCTGATCACCAGCGTATAGAGCCGCACCGGTATCACCATATCCGCTGGCACATAGGCGGATAACCATAATGAAACAGCAATCGACAATGCGGCAACAGGGATGCCTGCCACCAGTGCCGAGTTGCGCTTGATACCGTGAACGCAAAAGGCGACGACGAACGCCACGTGTGCGAGAAGAAAGCTGATCAGCCCAAACAGGAACAGTTGCTCGGATCCTCCCGCCAGCAACAAATCGCCTATCCACGAAAGCGATAGTGCCGCAATTACGATGCGCCCATACAGAGACTGCAGCGCGCCCGCCGTCAGTGCCAGAGCGATGAAGGCGCTCGATGCCGACATTTTGCTTACGAGTGACAATGTTTCCAATGCCAGGAGATTGCTCACAACCATAGTAATTGTCGCCGCTGCAACAACGACGATTGCGATGATCGATTTTCTTTCCCGAGCCATAAATTCGTTTTCTACCTCAAATTGTGCGCTATGCACAGGACTAACTGCGAATTGGCCACCATAATTTGCTTTGGTTTCCGTATTTCATGGTAATTCGCGATGTTGGTATCGGACCGATTTTACAAAGGTATTCCAAAAGTCTGGCTCATAATGGGGAGTTTGTTCCTGATATTGGCTCTTGCCACGGGACCTGAGTTTCGGTATTTCTATGGCTATCTCGCCCTGGGCGCAGTCTGCATCGCACGTTCATACCATATCTACCAGCACCGCCGAAATATCAGCAGGCGCAACAAGACCTCTGTTTTGATGAGAACCCAAAAGATCGAGCGAAACGTACCGTTGAAAAAACGTTAGCGTTGTTAGTTCGCTGGATTCAAGTGCGTGTTCAGAAACTTCACGTAAGTCTCCGATGCTTTAATCCTGTTCTCACGTTTGGCAAAGCCGTGGCCCTCGTCCGGGAACACCACGTATTCAACTGGTACCTCGTTCGCCTGAACAGCTGCCACAAGTTCGTCGCTTTCAACCTGCAGCACACGCGGGTCATTCGCGCCCTGGATAACGAGCAGTGGCTTGACAATGTTTTCAGCATGAAACAGCGGCGATATTCTGCGATGACGTTCCGCATCCGTCGCCGGATCGCCCATCTCATCGTATAGCGCCTCTTTGAATGACTCCCACCATGGCGGAATGCTCTCCAGCGTTCGTACCCAATTGGTCACGCCGAAAATATCGATGCCCACATCGAATACCTCGGGTTCGAATGCCAGCGCCGCTGCCACCATATAACCGCCGTAAGAACCTCCGATGATGCCAATCTTGTCCCCGTCAACCCAGTCTAGAGACTCAAGATATTTGCGACCGTAAACGATGTCCTGCAGGTCTTCCTCACCGTGTCGTTTGTCATCCAGGTGATTGAATGTCTTTCCGTATCCGGTTGAGCCGCGATTATTCGCTGCGAGGAGCGCGTAGCCGTGGTTGATGAGGTGCTGACGGGTTGCACTGTAGCCCGATCGACTTTGGCCACCTGGTCCACCGTGCACCCACACGAGTGCCGGCACCGGGTGGTCAGATGACGCCCCATGCGGCTTGTAAAGAATGGCCGGTATCTCAAGATCATCGAAGCTCTTGTAGCGAACAACCTCACTCTGGACAAGATGGTCGCGATCGATGCTCGGATTGAGCGCGTCGGTCAACTGCGTGCTCTTGTCCGCCGCGAAATCGACAAGATAGACATCCGACGGCGAGACGTCGCTGTTGACGATTAGTGCGAGTTTCGAATCGTCTTTCGAAAAGCGCAAGTTTCTGAGGTCACCTTCTGGCAGGCTTGGAAGCAAGATCGTCTCGCCGGTCTCAGTATCTGTGATCTCTACTTCGGTTCTCGCATCGACGTTGATGCCGCTTGCACGAAAACGGCCTGTTTTCGAAAAAATGGTGTACAGGACGTCCCAGTCAGCCTTTACCAGCGCCGCCTTGTCGTTTGTCTCAAGATCATAGGTCCAGTGTTGGTCGAACTCTCCATATTCGTTGGTCGAGTAAACCAGGCTTTGGCCGTCGGGCGCGAAGCTGACCGCGCCGTACGAAATATTACCTTCGTGTTCGGTAATCAGGATGGGCTCCTTATCATCAATCGTAAGATCCACGACGTAAATATCAGAGTCGGCGCTGGTGCGTAACTTATTTAGCGCAAGCCAATGGCCATCACCTGACAATGCCGCCATCTGGAGCCCCGGGTTCTCGAAAATCAGTTCTCGGCTATAGTCGTCCGTTTGGTACTGGTATAAGTCGAAGCTCTGCTGATTGCGTTCCGTGGTAGCGAGATAGAGCGACTTACCATCGGCTGCCCACGCAACGAAGGATGCCTTCAGTTCTTCGCCCGGCGTCAAATCGCGATGGAGGCCATCTTCATCCCGCACGAATATGTGGTCGAGTTCGTTTCCGCCCTGATCGAATGTGTAAAGCATGCGACCGTCGTTCGGAAACCAGCTAACAGAAAAAATTGCGTCATCGTCGGAATCGGTCAACTTGATCGGGTCGCCGCCATCCAGCGGCAAAGCATAGGCGTTAAATACGCCGTCCTTGTCGGAATCGATGAGAATTGACTTTCCGTCGGCTGAAAAGGCGTAGCCGTTGGGATCCGGCAAGCCATAGCTCGTTGTTGTGAAGAACTGGCGGGCGCTGTACTTCGGCAGTAGCCAATTCATTCGATTCAATATCAGTGCTTTGGCCGCAGCCAGATACAAGCGCAATGGCAGAGATCAGGAGCGTACTTAGGGACAGTTTTTTCATTGTTTTTCTCTCTCTCGTAGCTAGCAGCAGTATAGCTATTCCGGGGACAGTTTACTTATCTCTGCTCGATAGAGATAAGTAAACTGTCCCCGGAAGACATGTAAATTCTATGTAAATTGTTTACGGCAGAATTTACGATGACATGTCTCAAAGTCTCTGGGATGTTCAGTCAATATCTCCTTGTAACTATCCGAATCGGACAGAATCAAGGAGAGCAATATGTCGAAGCCAGAATCCAGAAGCCGATACCAACGAGTCGTATGCGGTCTCATCGCATTAGTGTTATTCGGGACCGCCAATGCGAAATCGGTACAGCCGGACGCCACTCAGTCTCGGAAAATTGACGTTGTCATTGCACTTGATGTCAGCAATTCAATGGACGGCCTTATCGACTCGGCGAAACAACGCCTTTGGGATATCGTCAACGAGTTAGGCAGAGCCCAGCCGCTGCCTGAGCTGCGTATGGCGATATTGAGCTACGGCAATCCTGATTACGGAATCGAATCGGGCTTTGTTCGTGTCGATCTGCCGTTTACAAGCGATCTGGATGCAGTCAACCAGACATTGTTCGAATTTCAGACCAACGGCGGCGATGAGTACGTGGCTCGAGCGGTTGATACCGCGCTGGCAAAATTGTCGTGGAGCCGCGATCCTGGCGCATTGCGCGTGATCTTCGTCGCGGGCAATGAAAGCGCTTTTCAGGACCCACAATTATCGGCGAGTGCGGTTGCTGATATAGCCGCGAGCAGAGGAATCATTATCAATACTATTTATTGCGGCAGTGAGTCGGACCCCGACGTACTGGGCTGGCGGCAGGTCGCCGCAGCGACCAATGGTCTTTTCGCTAGCATCGACCAGAACGCCGCCGCCGTCGCGAACATCGCGACGCCAATGGACGAGCCTCTTGCTGAACTCAACAAAGAGCTCAATGAGACATACATTGCGTTCGGCAGTGCAGGCGCTGAGGCTCGCAAAAACCAACTGGAACAGGACGCCAATGCGGCAGGTATGAGCGCGCCGACCATGGCGAGCAGGACAGCGGCAAAAGCCACCTCGTTGTACAAAAGTGATTCCTGGGATCTTGTGGCTGCTGTCGAATCAGGCACGGTTATTGAGGAAATTGAAGCCGAAGATCTGCCCGCAGAGATGCAAGACATGGATGCATCCGAGCGTGTTGCATTCATCGAGCAAAAATCAGAGAAGCGCGAGGAAATTCAGGGTCGTATCCGGGCGCTAGCGGATGAAAGGCGGGATTTTATTGAAGTAGAACGGGCCAAGCTTGCCGACGGCGATGATAAGGGACTTGACCAGGTAATACAGAGCGGCTTGCGGTCTCTGGCTGAAGAGAAAGGATTTACGTTCAGTCGGTAGTTGGCAAGTCCTGATAAACCTGAAGCCAGGCGCTCGCGAGGTCATCTGCTTCGGAAATTTCGCCGGGAGACATTGCTGTCGCGAGGTCATTCAGCTTGTAAGACGCATTAGAGTCACCCAACTCGGATGCGATGACAAACCACTTATATGCCCGAACATTATCCTCGGTAACGCCATAACCGAGCGAGTACATCTTTGCAAGGCTGCTCTGGGCCTGCGTGACGCCTTGTTCGGCAGACAAGGCATACCATTTAAATGCTTCCTCAAAGCTTTGCGGTACTCCCCAGCCATTGGCATGCATTACAGCAAGATTGCATTGTGCTTCGGCATGGCCTTGTTCGGCGGCTGCCAGGTACCAATTTATGGCCTGATCATCGTCGAGCGCGACGCCGAAGCCGTTGGCATAAAGCAAACCCATGCCGAACTGACCACCGGCATCTCCCTCTTCTGCAATTGGCTGCCATTCAATAATGGCTGTCTCGTAGTCGCCGGAATTATAGGCATCCTGGCCCTTCGTGAAGTCCGCACCCCAAATGGTAGATGAGAGTATCAGCAGAACCACAGTGACAATGGCTGATAAACAAAGACGCATGAGCTTGCTCCTGGCTGTCCGACTTGTTCGTAATCGATAATCTGAAAACGAACAAGGTCCAAATTGAGTCTAGACTAGTCCCATCAATTCGCTATCGACCTGCGAGCAGGACGGCACGGCGATGCTTACCAAGGGGAAGTACGTGACGATCTGGCACAAACAAGTCGATGGCTCGTGGGAAGTACAGGTCGACATCTTCAACAGCGGCGGTTCTCCGACGACCGTCGAAGATTGATATCAGAATCTTCCACAGATAAGGGGCCGTCGGTCGGCTGTGGATGACCCAACACGGCCATAGAAATGTTAATTTTCTTGCCCCCCCAAACAAGTTCATTGGGGGGGCGAGAGCCTGTCGGCTATAGACTTCCTGTCTTAAGCGGGTTCTGGCCAAACGAAGTCGGGTCGCAGACCGTCGTAGACGGGACGGCCGTCGTCAGGGGCTGCTGCGCCAGTGGACGCGTCATAAAAGGCATGGTAAGTCGCAGGCAGGCTCTCTGCATCATATCCCATGAGGTTCGGCACGATTACACGGATCCGTCCTTGTTTGTCATCGAGCATAATCGGTGTGCCGCAGTCCGAGCAGGTGCACAACTCCAGAGGCCCGTCCGGGTTTTGAGCGTTGAACGGCTGACGATTCAGCCCATCGAGGTTATCTACTTCCAAGTCTCCGTAGTTAAAGAAGACGACATGAGTGGTATCTTGTTGCGTAACGCTTTTACAGACAGAGCAGTGGCAAGTGTGGTTGTCAATCGGGTCGTTGTCTGAGTGCGTGTGAATGTGATCGCACCCTCCAGCATATTTGTGTGACATGGCTCATTACCTTTAGTTTTGAGGATAAATTTTGTCGATCATCAAGGCGGACAATGTGATGCGCTAGAGCGCTTCAATTATACAGAAATCGCAGCCGAAAGCGGCTATTCAAAAGTTCAAGAGTAAGCCACAAAAAAGCCCCCAAATAGGGGACTTTTCAATGTCTGGCTCCCCGACCCGGACTCGAACCAGGGACCAATTGATTAACAGTTGACACCCGGTGGTACGCAGACGTACTCAGCGCACTAAATTCGTGCCTTTTCATTCCACACAGAGCGT
>Ga0114949_10001439_pt1 | contig 14542 bp, 16 predicted proteins | sample N074metaG_FD_83505 | JGI IMG/M metagenome (GOLD analysis project Ga0114949, IMG submission 83505) | Deep subsurface microbial communities from Kermadec Trench to uncover new lineages of life (NeLLi) - N074 metaG | ecosystem: Environmental > Aquatic > Marine > Ocean trench > Sediment | place... | reverse complement strand
ACCGCCTTAACTGGTAGTTTAAGAATACTTTGTAGCAGAAAAACAGCAGGAGACAAACATGCCAACCAGTTCCAGCGCAGGCGCTGAAATCTACTACGAAAGCAAAGGCCAGGGGCCAGCGCTGGTATTCGCCCACGGTGCCGGTGGCAACGCTGGGATCTGGTTCAATCAGATTGCCTACTTTGCACCCAACTACCAGGTGGTTGCTTTCGATCATCGCGGCTTCGCTCGCTCCCCAGCCCCTGCCAGCACGATTACCGTGCACCACTTCAAGGATGACCTGCTGGCCATTCTAGATGATCTGAATATCGAGCGTGCACACCTTGTCGGTCAATCCATGGGTGGTTTTACCGTGCTGAGATGCGCTCTCGACGTACCCGACCGGGTGGCTTCGCTGACCATGAGCTGCACCTCCGGGGGTATCATCAACCCCGATCCGACACCGGCAATGCGCAATCTCACCAGTTCCCAGGGCAATGACACCAGCGGTGTTAAGGCCACCATGGCCAAGAAAACCTTTGCCAACCCGGCATTGATACAACTCTATGAGTCCATCAATAATTTCAACACCGAGTTTTCCTGGGATATGTTGCGCACCTTGCTTGGGCCTGACGACGTTGTGCAACTCGAACAACTCGCGGATATCGCCTGCCCGACATTGTTCTTCGCCGGGGCTGAAGATCCACTGTTTCCACCCGCATTGCTTGAGTCTTATCTGCCGCATTTCAATAACGCCCGTATCGAAATAGTAGCCGACGCGGGCCACTCGCCTTACTTTGAACAACCGGCGGTGTTTAACGAGGTGCTCGAACAACACATAAACCGTGCGCAATAAACCAAGGAGATCAACTTGTCTAACGTCCTGATAACCGGAGCGAACCGTGGCATCGGCCTCGAACTCGCTCGTCAATATGCAGCCGCCGGCCACCACGTATCTGCCTGTTGTCGCAACCCCGCCGCAGCAGATGTCCTCAACGAAATGGCAGGAGATAGTCTTCGCGTACAGGAACTGGTACCCACCGATGCGACATCCGTTGCCGGCCTCGTCAATGACCTGGGCGATCAAGGCATCGACATTCTGATTAACAATGCGGGTGCCTCAGGACCTGCTGCCGACCAGCAAACGGCGCTCAGCATGGACTTCGATGGCTGGCTGGAAGCCTTCAACGTCAATACGCTGGCGCCAATGCGCGTCTTACAGGCACTGCACCCACGGCTTAAAAACGGCACAAACGCCAAAGCGATAACCATCACCAGCCAGATGGGCGCGTTGGATTTGAACTGGCCGACTATGTACGCCTACTGCTCCTCGAAGGCCGCGGTAAACAAGGTCATGCGTATGATGTCCCTCGACCTGGCCGACGACAACATCGCCGTTGGCCTCATACACCCGGGCTGGGTACGAACAGATATGGGTGGAACCGGTGCAGATATCAGTGCTGCAGAGAGCGCAGCAGGGATCATCAAGGTTATCGACGGCATCAACCTGGAAAATACCGGCTGTTTTAAGAAATGGGACGGTCAGACCCACCCCTGGTAGCCTATTGTTCCGGCGAACGACAACCAGCAGGTGCAGAGACCGGGTTGCAACGCACCCCACTGGTGATCTTCACCTGATAACCGGTGTCTTGCGCAGGCAGGTAGTAGTCGGTGCTGATGGCCTGGGCGCCACTGGCAAAAGCCGCATCCCGCCGGCGGGTGCTGCCGCTGCGGGCTTCAACGGTGTCGGCATCGGCACGCGTGCGCACAAGATATCCTGCCCGCACCAACGCGCGTATTTCATCGCCCTGTGCAATGGGGTCATTGACGATCATGACCGCCGCCGCCTGATGGCCGACCGGCGCGTTGGTGAACATCGGTCGGGCTTGCCAGTTCTGCCAGTAAAGTTCGCGTTTATCACCGCCTTCATCGAGAATCAGCAGAAATTTACCGCGTGACGCATGCACCGTGGGCCACTGCAAATCTTGAATATCGCTGGGGCGTATCAGTCGTCCAGCTAATATCTGCTCAATGATCTCATCCATCTGCAACAACGCGTCCGCCGTGAATGGCGCCGGATCGGGTAGTCCTGTTACTTTTTGATCTTTGGCGTTGAAGCTGATCCATATTGGAATGTGCTGCGGGTGCTGCTCGGACCAGTTGCGGACCTGTTGCAGGCAGATTCGCAACGAAGGGCATTGGGTGTTCATGTCGATGCGCTGCACATGACCGACCGGAAAGCGCTGCTGTTGCGGGTCGAAAAAAACATCGAGTTCCAGTTTGCGCAAGCCTAAATCCAACTGCGCCGGCAAACTGATATGAGCATAATCCAGAGATTGCGCTGCCGCCGGATTGCGGATTCGCAGCGCTGCCATGTCGGCGGCAGACATCGCCATTTTATAGCTGTTATGACTGCCGACGAATTGAATCTGATTGATGGTCATCTCGTTTATGGTCAAAGGGGCCGCACAGCCATAGCAAAGGGCTATGCCGAGTACGCACAAAATTACCTGTGTGACCGTTTTCATGTCTCTATGTCTTGGTCATCCAGATTATGTCCCCAGCCTTGTTTCGCATGGAGATAGCGCTTATTCCATTTCGTCACGCCGGTCACATGTTTTTCCTGCACGATGTCGGTGAGACCACAGCTTTTCAAGTCTTCAATCTTTTTGGGGTTATTGGTCAACAGGCGGAATAGCTCCTTACCGGCAAAATGTTTGATCAGCACCGCCGCGTCGGTGAAGTCCCGGGAGTCATCCGGCAAGTTCAACGATTTATTCGCCTCATAGGTATCTTCGCCTGCATCTTGTAACAGATAGGTGGCCGCCTTTGCCCACAAACCAATGCCACGCCCTTCATGTCCAGCCATATAAACCAAATAGCCACCTGCGGGATCGGCACTGATACGCGCAATCGCAGCATCTAACTGAGGCCCGCAATCGCATCGCTGGGAACCAAAAACATCACCGGTCAGACAATTACTGTGCACTCTGATAAGCGGGTTTTCGGTCGGTTCCCCGATCACCAGCACACTGTTCACCGCCAGTGGTGATACCAGATGAGCAAACAGATGTTGCCCACCGCGAGCGCGAAGATCCGACGCGAACATCTCAACTTGGCTCAACTCCGTACTACGCACAGCAGCGTACCAACTGACAGTGACCTCAACAGACGGTAGCGCGATCGGCAACGGTATTGGACCCAGCAGATTTATCGCCAGCTCACCGGGTGCTTCCGCTGTGTGTACATCAATCAGTTGCCCCTCATTATCAATGCGAAACAACTTACCCTGCTGGATAAGCCGCTTGCGAATATCTGGATTGAGATAGGTAAACATGCTAACCAAATCTTCAAAAAGGGGTCACTATCTTGCCCTATTTACTATTCTCAGCCTATAGTTCTGGTGCTTATCACTGGTGGGGAACATTGTGGCAGAATTCGAAAACATCCTTTATGAAATAGCCGACGGGCGGGCACGTATAACTCTGAACCGACCGGACAAGCTGAACGCGCTGACTCTGGCCATGCAAGCGGAGTTGTGCGAAGCCTTGTGGGAGGCAGACAACGACCGTGAGGTGCATTGCGTCATCATCAAGGGCGCGGGCAGGGCATTTTCTGCAGGCTATGATCTAACCGGAGGTGGTGGTGCGGTGCCGGTTTCGCGGGTGCAGAATGAAGACAGAGCTTATCGCGGCGCAAGCAGCATAGATGATGACGCCTGGCAGTTGGAGCGCGCGCAACGATTTCGTATGGCGATTTTCGACATGCACAAACCCTGTATCGCCCAGGTGCATGGTTACTGTCTCGCCGGTGGCACTGACATCGCCATGCTCTGCGACATGATCATCGCTGCGGACAACGCCACCTTTGGTTTTCCCCCGGCACGCGACCTGGGCGCTCTGCCCAACAACATGTGGTTGTACAACGTCGGTCCCCAGTGGGCTAAACGCCTTACCCTCACCGGCGATACGGTCACCGGAGCAGAAGCCCAGGAGATTGGGCTGATCTTAAAGGCGGTACCCGCAGATTTGCTCGAAGCGGAAGTCGAGGGTCTGGCCTCACGCATGGCTCAAATTGACCCGGATTTGCTATCGACCAACAAACGCATCATCAACATGGGACTCGAACTCATGGGCGCACGCACATTGCAGCGCATGGCGGCAGAAAACGATGTCCGAGGACACAATTCCCGAGCAGCAGGCGAGTTCCGCCATTCGGTAAAAGAACATGGTTTGAAAGCCACATTACGCGCCCGAGACGCCAAATTCGGCGATGGACGGGCCAGAGTGCACGGCGCCGAAATACGTGACGACGACGGCAAACTGATCGACTGAGCCGGTTCGATTCAGACGTTTGGCATGATGTCCGCAGCGACCTGTTCCAACACATCGTAACGGGTATCGAAGTTCGGCAGGATCATCAACTGGTCAAGCCCCGCTGCACCCATGCCATGGATCTGTTCGATCAGTTCACTCTTGGTGCCAATCATGCTTGAGGCAGTCAGCACTTCCGGGGTGAGGAACTTTTCTTCCTCCGGGATAACCCAACAGTTGTGACCCGCATGAATGCGTTGATGACGCCGCTCGGCGGGGTAGCTCTCGAGCAGGCCAGTGTAATCTTCCCAGATACCTGACAGCGCATTCGGCGGTTGATGGCCGAAATTACGAAACTGATCGTAGGAATAATGCACCGCCGCCATCGCCATGGCACCGCACTGCGCTTTTACACGCGCGGAATCAACTGCCTCGCCTTCATCGAGCACCACCATGGTGGTCAGCGCAGTGGTGTAGTAATTCTGCTGCGGACCGATCTCTCGACCCACCTCCCGGGCACCTTCCTGCATCATGTGCCAGACGTTAGCCATGGCAGCAGGATTACCCACCAACGCCAACACCGCACCATCACCATACTTGCCTGCCAGATTAAGAGATCTTGGACCAAAACCGGAGACATACAGCGGTATCGGATCGTCAAAATTGACGAAGCCTTTGTCCGCCATGATATGCCGGATGGGTATCATTGCATCGCCGGATGGCATCAGCGCTTCCTCGCCTGCCAGCAAGGGCACTAAGGTTTGCAGATACTGTTCGAACTGCTTAATACGCTGAGGCGGCAGGCCCATGACACGACGTGCCGTATTACCGGCACCGACACCGAAAAATGTTCGTCCAGGTGCCAATGCGTTGATGGTGGCGATGCCGGCCGCGTTGACCGAAGCCGGACGGGTGCCACTGACGGCAACGCCAGTGCCGAGTTGGATATGCGAAGTGCGGTACGCGGCAATTGCCAGCGTCGCATAACAATCCGACCATAACATTTGCGAGTCTGCCAACCAGGCGTGGCTGTAGCCCAGTTCTTCGGCACGAACAATGTAGTCGGTATCGCCTATATGCGATGCGACGCAAACACCAATATCCATGACTAAAAAACGATCCGCAGGACGCTTTCAGCGACGCACGCCGGCTTGTCCTGACCCTCGATTTCTACCGTGAGTTCGTTAACCACTTCGAGCATCTCACCCTTGGGTTCAACACTCTTGATTCGTCCCACGGTACGAATCTTATCTCCCACACCGACCGGCGACATGAAACGCACCTTATTCCAGCCGTAGTTGATACCTAACTTCATACCATCGAGTGCGGGCAGTCCAATACCCTGTCCACCAGGCAGGAAACTCATGATGGACATGGTCAACTGGCCATGTGCTATCGCTTTACCAAACGGCCCGTTCTTGGCACGCTCCGGGTCAATGTGTATCCATTGCTGGTCCAATGTGGCGTCGGCAAATGTGTTTACCCGATCTTGAGTCATTTCAAACCAATCGGTCGGCGATGATACTTCACCGATCTTGGCGGACATGACTTCCACTGCGTTTTCTAATGCTGACATTGTGTTTCCTTCAAAGGTTGTTAAAGGAAGGTTATCATGGCCCATTGTGAATCGGGAGAGCAGGACTATGGCTGAACGTTACTCGGGATATACCCATCTTTTGTTCGAATATCCGCAGGAGCGCATCCTCAAGATAACCATCAACCGACCGGACAAGTACAACGCCCTGGACGCCGTCGGACACAAAGAACTCACCTATGTCTGGCGTGAAGTCGACGATGACCCGGACATCGACGTGGTCATCATTACCGGTGCCGGCAAGGCCTTTTCTGCCGGTGGCGACCTGGACATGGTGGAAACGCTCACCACCGACTTCAATGCCCGGGTCAACATATGGAAGGAAGCCAAAGACCTGGTCTACAACATCATCAACTGCGGCAAACCGATTATTTCGGCGATAAATGGTCCTGCGGTGGGGGCCGGGCTGGTCGCCGCGCTGTTGGCAGACATATCCATCGTCGCCAAATCCGTATCCATCACCGATGGCCATACACGCCTGGGTGTAGCGGCCGGAGACCATGCCGCAATCATCTGGCCGTTGCTGTGCGGCATGGCCAAAGCAAAATATTACCTGTTGACCTGCGACCGTTTGAGCGGCGAAGAGGCAGAACGGATTGGACTTGTCTCCCTGTGTGTAGCGGATGACGAGTTACAGGACAAAGCCATGGAAGTTGCGCAAAAATTAGCCAATGGCGCTCCGACCGCCATTCGCTGGACAAAGTACGCCCTCAACAATTGGCTGCGTCAGGCCGGACCCATCTATGACGCCTCAACCGCACTGGAAATGCTGGGCTTTGGTGGACCTGAGGTAAAAGAAGGGCTAGCGGCTCTCAAAGAAAAACGCGACCCTAAATTCCCACGCGGCCCGAACATCTAGCGAACCTCTGATCAGTTAACAGAGCGCTCAACGCCTTCCCAGAATGGCGCACGTAATTCACGCTTGAGCACTTTGCCGGGGCCCGAAATGGGTAAGGGCTCCTGGCGTATCTCGATACCTTTCGGCACCTTATAGCCCGCGATCTGAGTTCGACAGTATTCGATCAACACCTCGGGTTCGATGTTGCTGTGATCTGGCCGCGGCACCACGGTGGCGTGCACAGCCTCGCCCCACTTCTCGTCGGGAATGCCGTACACCGCAGCCTCCAACACCGCCTCGTGCTGGTACAACACCTCTTCTACTTCGGTGCAGTAAACATTTTCGCCGCCGGTGACGATCATGTCTTTGCTGCGATCGACGAGGAAAACGTAGCCTTCTTCGTCCATATAGCCCAAGTCGCCAGACCAGTAGGCACCGTCCTTCAACACCTCGGCAGTTTGCTCAGGCTTTTGCCAGTAACCCACCATGACATTTGGACCACGCACCACCAACTCACCGATTTCGCCGGCCGGCACTTCGTTACCTTCGGTATCCAGAATTCGCACATCGGTACCTGGTATTGACTGTCCACAAGAACGCGCACGGGGGCTGTCCAACAGGTTCTGTTCATCACGCAGCGCGGTGGTCAGCGGCGAAAGTTCCGTCGCGCCATAAACCTCAATCAGCTCAGCGGTTGGAAACGCCGACGCTGTACGTCGTACGATTTCCGTCGCTATCGGCGATCCGCCATGGGCAACTGCACGCAGGGAATCTACATTGCGTGGGTTGGCGTGTTGTTCTTCAGCCATGGCAGCGAGCATCGTCGGCACGCCGAGCGTCAGACTGACGTTGTACTCCTGAATGATATCCAACGCACTGGCGGGATCGAACGTCCCCAATGTAATCTGACATCCTGCCGTCCAGATAGAACCCAGCACCCCGTTGGAGCCTGCTGCGTGGAACAACGGCGCCATGACCAAAGTGACGTCTTTGGCCGTCTGTGGCACCGAAGTCAACCAATGAAAGGTGTTGGCGATAAGGTTGCGGTGACTGAGCATGACACCCTTGGACTTACCTGTGGTACCACCGGTGTAGAACAGGCCGGCCAGATCTGTTTCGACGATACCTTCTCCCAGCTTGACCGGGTCAGCCTGCAGCAGCGATTCGTACTCGTCACCGATGTGGATGACATGTTCGACAATATCCTGCATGCCACTGGCATCGCGGTCGGTGAGCAGCACCTTGGTGCCGGAATCTTCTAATGCGTAACGCAACTCGGGTTCTGCGTGACGGGTGTTCAACGGCACCACGACCAAGCCACCGGCCGGTACACCGACATAGGTTTCTATGTATTCGTGGCAATTGTCAGCCCAGATGGCAACACGATCACCTTTGACCAGGCCCATATTTCTCAGCCCAGCGGCCAGGCGCGCACAGCGCTCTTGCAGTTGGCTGAAGGTGAATTGTTGTCCATTGTCTATCAAGGCAGTCTTATCAGCGGCAATCTGCACTGCCCTGGCGATTGGATCAGCAAATGTATGCATTCTTCCCTCGGAATTTTTGATCAGCATTATTCGAGGCGCTATTGTAGATGGCATGCCTGCATACGACAAAACGAAAAAAACACGATTCGCGAAGCGCGTTGCAGCCGCAACTACCTGCCTGGGCTGGATTTTACTCAGTACCTCCCAGGCCACCGCTGATAGCGTGTTTAACGTCCTCATCGAAAATGACGTTTTCAGCAACACAGACCGGCATTACACCTCTGGTGTCATGTTCAATTACATCAGCGGTATCAACGAAGGACCCCGTCGCCTGCAAAAACTCGGTATCCGCTTTCCCGGCATCGAGCCCGATGACGCTATGCACGTGTCAGTTTCTTTAGGGCACGAGATTTATACACCGACGAACATCGTCGCGACTCAATTGTTGGAGGACGATCGCCCGTACGCCGGCTACCTTTATCTTGCGACGGGTTTCACCACGCAGAACAAAGACGAAACAGAATCCTGGCGTATCAGTTTTGGCCTGGTTGGTCCTGGTGCTCGCGCCGAGGTCATCCAGAACAACCTGCATCGCGCCATCGGCAGTGACGAAGCGATGGGTTAATTTGTAGCCTCGCTTGCCTACGAAAAAAAGTGGCTTGGATTGTATCGGGCCAAACCTTTCAAACTTGAATTTAACCTGCTACCCCATGCCAGCGCCTCCTTAGGCACGCCCCTCACTTACTTCGGCGCTGGCGGCATGATCAGGATTGGCCGCGGCCTGGACCATGACTATGGACCGCCGCGAATCAGACCGAGCCTGCCGGTTTCGCAGTACTACGAACGTAAAGGTGGCGTGAGTTGGTATTTTTTTGCAGGCATCGATGGCCGATTTATTGCACACAACCTGTTTCTGGATGGCAATAACTTTGAAAACAGCCACTCGGTCGATCGCGAAGACTTCGTCGCCGATTTGCAAGCCGGATTTGTCTGGAACAATTCTAAGTTTCGTCTGGCCTACTCCTGGATCTATCGCAGCCGCGAATTTGTGCAGCAACAAGAACGCGATATCTTCGGCTCGGTGTCTATTTCAGTCCATTTTTAAGCAACGCCAGCACATCCAGCAAGACGTTCATATCAATACTCGTGTCCGCATGCAGCGACAGGCACAGATTAGCCGCCAGCATCGGCTGTGGCAGCGCCTGAGATAAATAGTTCAGCACCCGCATGTCATCGTTTATCAATGCCTGGGCTAAAAATGGAGATATCGCCCCGACACCAGGCTCAAGCTCAAATCCGACGATGTTGTGCAGGCTGGTCAGGAGCTTCGGCCCGACAAATTGCGGCGCTATAAATGCCGGATCTACCCGCCGCACCATGCGCTGTATCGCTTCAATCAGGAAAGTCAGTATCGGGCAGTCGCCGCGAAACGCGCAGTAGGCGTTGTGCACGTTCTTGTGGATGCGCAACCCGGATGTCTTATCATGCTCGTCTAACCAGTATTCACCACCAAATACGCATGATGTTTGCGGGGCAACGCTCAACAATTCCGGCGCAAATACATACACATCTGCATCGAACCAGGCCACCACATCATGCTCTTCCGTCTGCAGCTTCTCGAAAATCCACAGTAAACGAGCCAGGTCGGCGGCTATGGGTTTGCGCGGCGCCACCTTGAGCGCGTACCAATCAGGTAAGCGTTCGAATAGTTCATCACCAACCGATAAATAGTCATAACCGCGATCGACGGCCCATGCCTGCACCGAAGCCTGGCACCGATCAATCCAGCCAGGCACTTCAAGCGGGCGAAAACTCTGTAAGATTAGGACCTTATCCACGACGTCTTGTGATCACCACCATTGCATAACAAAATCATATGCCTCGCACGATTAGCCACCATCTGCACGTTCATACTGGCGATAGCGGCGTGCACCAGCATCGACCCGACAAGCCGACCAACCGCATTACTCAATGGCTTGGCCGCCTCGCCATTGAAAAGCAAACTGCAAAGCTGTGCGACGGGTCCGTTCAAACGTACCGAATTCTCCATTGCGCATCGTGGTGCCCCGCTGGGCTATCCCGAACACACCCGACAGGGATATCTGGCGGCAGCAGCAATGGGCGCCGGTGTCATTGAATGTGACGTGACATTCACCAAAGACCTGGCGCTGGTGTGCCGCCATTCTCAATGCGATCTGCACCGCACCACCAATATCCTGCAAACCAAACTCGCCCGGCAATGTACTTCGAATTTTACCCCGGCAACCGCAGACAAAGCCGCTAACGCGAATTGTTGCACCACGGATATTACCCTGGAAGAGTTTCGCAGCTTGTGCGGCCGCCGCGACATTGTTGATGCCGCCGCCGATAATGTCGACGACTATCTGACCGCACCTACATCACCACTGGTAAGCGATCCGGTGCAATGCGGCACCCTGATGACCCATGCCGAGAGTATCGACCTGTTCGATAAACTCGGCACTGGCTTTACCCCGGAACTCAAGAGCGCTGCGGTGGCGATGCCCTTCCACGGCATGACGCAACAAGACTATGCCAGCAGGATGCTCAATGAGTATGTCACTCGAGGTATTGCAGCGGAACGGGTGCGACCGCAGTCTTTTATCCTGCAAGACATACTGTATTGGATAGACCAGCACCCCGATTTCGCCGCCCACGCCGTCTATCTTGACCCACGCGGGCGCCAACCCGATTTTCAGGTATCGCTGGAAGATATGCAGCGTCTATACAACGCTGGAGTGACGACCATTGCACCACCCATGGCAATGCTCCTGGAACTGGATGCCAGCGGTAAACTTCAACCAACAAACTATGCGCGCTACGCGAAAGCCGCTGGCTTGAACATCATTACCTGGACGTTTGAATCTGGCGTCGCGACCGACCCGAACAACTGGCTGTATGCCAACTTGCCAGGCTTCATGGACAACGAATCGAAAATGTTAGAAGTCTTACACGTCTTACAGAGCGAAGTCGGCATCACCGGGATATTTTCGGATTGGCCTGGCACTGTGACCTACTACGCAAACTGTTTCGATCTTTAGCGCCGTTGCTACCAGATCGGACCCGAGGCAACGCCACCGCGTAAAAAAGCCTCAATTTCGTCGCCACGCTCGGCTGCATCTTCCTCGCCGAGGCGGATGAGCAGGGCGAGATATTCCGGTTCGAAAATGACCATGCTCAACGCATCCGAGTTGCGTGATTCAGGATTTTGCAAGCCACTCGCAAAGAAACGAAATGCACTGGGCATATTTAACTCATGTTCCAGAGCCAGCGCCCCCAGGTCTTCCTTGGGCCGCAACACCATCACTTCGACCTGCCGCAGGGCACTGTCTTCCCCAGCTTGGGGATTCTGCGCTATCAGACGATTGATCCGGTTCATCTGTAACGCGTCGTAGTCGAGCATGTCGAGAAACACGGCGTTGAGCATCACACCCGCGATCTGGGCTGGCGAAGGGTAAGGTTGCCGTAACTCAGGGGTGATGGAAGTGACCGGCTTGACCCGTGGCGACACTGCCAATATGCGCGTCGCACCCAAGTGTAACGCCGGCGATAGCGGTGCAGTCAAACGCACGCCACCATCGCCATGCCAGGCAGATTCCAGCTGTACCGCCGGAAAAAACATCGGTAATGCCGCGGATGCCATGATGTGGTCTAAGGTCATCCGGGTATCGTTGGCACGCAATTGTCCACGCTCCCAAAGAAAATCACCCTCACCTTCAACCCAGGCAACAGATCGGCCTGAGCCGTAGTTGGTGGTGATAATCGCCAGTGAGTCGAGCAGGCCGTCAGCAAGATTTTCTTCTATGCCAATAATGCGGTCGTCTTCCAATGGCAGAGCGGCACGTAAAAACTCACGTAACGGTCGGTTATCAACCATACCGCGGATGCCGGAGCGACCCAGTCGGCCACCACTGATGACACGTAACCCCCAGATGAAAACCCGCCGCATGATGCTGGTGAACTCTGTGACATAGACTTTGTCAGTATCCAAGCTTAACCAGATATTGCTGAGCTTTGACACCGCTTCCGCCCAGCTTCCTCGATATGCCGCAAGGTGTGCTGCGTTGATCGCACCCGCCGAAACGCCGGTCAAAATCTGCGGACGATATTCCGGTATCGCATTTGCAATGTAGCGCAAGCAGCCCACCTGATATGCCGCGCGGGCGCCGCCGCCACTCAGTACTAGAGCATGTTTTTCCTGCGTTTCGTTGGTGGGCATGTTTGGTATCTTCAGTTGTTTACGATCAGCGTGGCACATTAAAGCGCCAGCCATGCAACCGCAATGCGATTCGATCACGTATGATGGCGCCATGCTTCAAGGATTGCGAAATTTGAAGCCACGGATGAACGCCTTGTTTCGTCCTCGTGGCACGGTTTTCTACGGCTGGTGGATTGTCGCCGCCTGCTCAGGTATTCAATGGCTGGCGGCCATGACATGGATGCATTCATACGGTGCTTACGCCGTCATGCTGCGGGAAGAGTTCGGCTGGAGCATGACCGTATTGTCTGCTGCATTCGCCCTCACCCGCTTGGAAAGCGGCCTGCTCGGTCCCTTGCAAGGTTGGCTGGTCGACCGTTTTGGTCCGCGCATCATTCTCACCGTCGGCACGGTTATATTTGCCATCGGCTTCTTTGCTTTCAGCCAGGTCACTTCGATAACGAGCTATTTCGTCGCCTTTATATTGATCGCCCTCGGCTCAAGTCTGGGCGGTTTTGCAACACTCATGGTGTCGCTGGTCAATTGGTTCGAACAGCACCGCTCCAAGGCCGTTGCCTGGTCGCAAATCGGCTTTTCTGCGGGCGGTTTGTGTGTGCCGTTTGTTATTCTCGGCCTGGAAGCCTGGGGTTGGCGCACAATGGCGATCATTTCAGGTTGCATGGTGCTGTTTATAGCTGGGCCGCTCGTGCAGTTGGTCAAGCACCGCCCGGAAGATATCGGCGAAGTGGCCGACGGCAAGCCACCAGCCGAGCACATAAACCACAAACCACAGGACAGTTTTACCTGGCAGCAAGCGGTACGCACACCGTCGTTCTGGCTGATCTCTTTCGGTCATGGCTTGTCTCTGCTGACCGTGTCATCGATGCTGCTACACTTGATCCCACACCTGACTCACAGCCTGGAATATTCCACTCTGGATGCGGGAATTGTCTTCGCCTTCATGACCGGCACCCAACTGATCGGTCTGTTCTTAGGAGGGTTCCTCGGCGACCGCTTTGAAAAGCGCATTATCTGCGTACTGTGCATGGTCGGCCACTTTGTTGGCCTGCTGGCAGTCACCTACGCGACCAATGTCTGGTGGCTGGCCGCGTTCGTAATTTTTCATGGCCTGGGTTGGGGCGTACGCGGACCATTGATGGTTGCCTTGCGCGCCGACTATTTCGGTCCGAAGTCATTCGGCACCATCATGGGCATCTCTTCTCTAATCGTGATGCTCGGCATGACTTCAGGACCGATCATCTGTGGCGTGATGTTTGATATGTATGGCGATTATCAGCGGGCCTTCACAACCATGGCGGTGATCTCGCTAACCGGCTCTATCTGTTTCTGGTTTGCAAAACCACCCCAACCGCTTGCAACCTAGCCCTGCTTCTTTTCCACTCGACGTCGCAGATTAGCCAGCGTTTTTATCGGCCCGTCTACCACATAACGGTTCATCATCCATCCTGGCACCCTGGTTTCAGGATCTGCATGATAGATGTGCGTGACCCGCGTACCTTCGTCAATGGCTTCGAGCGTCCATGAACCGGAAGCTTTTGTCATGCGCACCAGGCCTTTGACCAGTGGCACCCGCTCGGGAACACTGGTTAAGATGATGTGCGCGTTGCCATCCTGGAAGCGCACAGTCACCTGGTTGACAGTGTCCCGGTCTGCCAGCGGAAACGGTGTCTTTACTCTTATGCGTACCACAGCCTGGCCATTCACATAGGGTTCGATCATCTGAGCTTCGCTACACCTGTGGTACCACTGCGGATAAGCAGCGTGATCGGCTAAAGTCGCCAGTATGTCTTGTATCTCGGCGTGCATGATCGTCACGGCTTTAAACGCCGGAAAATTTGAGCCGGGGACCTTTGCGGTATACACCACAACACCGTTTTCGTCCCCGGCCGGCTGCCAATCGAAAGCTTTATCATTGGCGCTTACGGAGCTAACCACAGCGACCAGTAAGCCTGCCAGATACCAGCATAGGATCCGCTTCAAGCTACTTCGCTCCCGGAAATTCTACTTTGGCGATGGCGATACCCGCCTCCCCCTCAATGGCATAAAGCAGATAGTTATTTTCATCTTCAACGTAGACTGCCGGATCCCGCAATTGGT
>Ga0114949_10001438_pt1 | contig 14542 bp, 12 predicted proteins | sample N074metaG_FD_83505 | JGI IMG/M metagenome (GOLD analysis project Ga0114949, IMG submission 83505) | Deep subsurface microbial communities from Kermadec Trench to uncover new lineages of life (NeLLi) - N074 metaG | ecosystem: Environmental > Aquatic > Marine > Ocean trench > Sediment | place... | reverse complement strand
CCAATTGAAGTTAGCGATTCGCCGCGTTGCCAGCGATCCCACATCTCTGCTTTCTGTTCTGCGTTGTAATATATTCGAGGTCTAAGGGTCATTGTCCACACTCCATCTTTTTGCTCTAAGATAAAGTGTTGCGTCGATCAGTTGAAATCGCCGCCGAAGATTGCCACTGGCGAGTGATTTACCAGCGTCTCCTTACGAGAAATCGCAATAGACCTTCTGTCGGTACTGTCAGTACGAGTTCCCAGGGATTGAGAAATATTGCGAATTCTGGCTGAGAAGGGAATTTAGGTGTATTTGAGACACGAACCGTATATAGATCCGTATATAGAGTTTAATTTATAAATATTAAAGTCCTGGTTATCAATAATTTAGGTCTTGTATTTGGCGGAGAGAGAGGAACCCCAACCTGATGAAGGTTTAGAAATCCTCTCCAGATGATTTACTAGGTACCAAATTAACGCCACCAAGGGACAGGTATTGGCAGAAAAGCTCGAGAGATGTTTTATTTGTTGCGAATACTCGCTCTGGCGTAGACCCGGTGTAGACCCAAAATAATCCCGGAATTCCAGAAATTTATAATCTTTTGATTTATAAAAAAAAATGGTGCCGGCACGAGGAGTCGAACCCCGGACCTACTGATTACAAGTCAGTTGCTCTACCAACTGAGCTACGCCGGCTTCATTTTCATAGTTCATTTTCCTGGCAACCATTGCGGTCGCTTTGGGGGGATGCTGCGTCCCACTTCGGAAAGGCGCGAATTTTATTGTTTTTACCCTGCATTGGCAAGCCTTCAGGCGCATTGGTTCGAAATCTGGCTGATTCCCTGCCTGGTATCGGTATCGTCGAGTAGATTCAGCAGCTCGGATTCGCTCGATTGTTTGTTATACAACCAGTAGATGGTGCGCCCGCGGTAACGCGCTTCGCTTTCCACCTGGTAATTTAATTTTTCGATCCGCCGCCGCTGACGGTCCGCGTTTTTCTTCAGCCCGAACACACCCAGCGACAGTATGTTGGATTTACCCGGCTCGTTGATAATGATGGAATCGCGAATACCCCTGGCGGCCAGTGCATCCGCGGTTCTTTTGGCCTCGTCCCGGGATTTATGACCCGTGATGTAAACCATCACGCCGAGGTATTCCTTTTCCTGGCTGGATTTTAACTCGGTTGCAACCGCTCTGGCGGAGTAGCGTCCGCTGACTTCAATCGCACGGGTCTTGTCCTTGAATGGACCAATGGTATAGCACAGTTGTTTGTTGCTGGTATCTTCGACTACCAGGGTTCCTATTTTCAATTCAGTTGTCCCGGTGTCAACTTCCGCGCTCCCCGCCGCCGCCGCTGCCGCTGATTCAGCTCTGGCTTTGGCTTCGGCCATTACTTCAACCTCGCTGATAATCTGTTCGCCTGGCTCGGAGAGTAGCTGCAATTTCTCGGCGAGCGGGATTTCCCGGGTTTCGAGAAACATTTGTTCGTAAGGCAATAGCCACTGGAACACACCGAAGGCGATGTTGACAATTAGCAATAGTCCAAAAAATACTTTCATTGTTTAATTAACTTCATCCCCTGAAATACCAGGTCGGGCACAATCCGGCCAGGCCGATCGATGATTTTCTGAACCCTCGGCGCATCACCACCCGCGATAATAATTTCTGCTTCCTGGTCGAAGATCTTGCTCCAGCGATTGACCAGTCCGGGTAACAGGGAGATCGAGTTCTGCCCGTAGTCTATCTGAATCGCCGCTTCGGTTGAACAGCCGGGATGTTCGCATTGCGAAATTGCTTCATGGTTAAAATCGATATGCCTGAAGATGTGTTTGAATTCGTCCAGCGAGGTATTCACGCCCGGTAGTATGGCCCCGCCCAGATGCCGTCCATCGCCGCGTAACAGGTCCAGCGTAATCGCACTGCCGGCGTCGATAACGATGCAATCCCCGTCGCAGATCTGCGCCGCGGCGATTAAAGCCAGCCAGCGGTCCACCCCCAGCCTGTCAGGATGGGTGTATCCACTGGTTACGCCTGAGTATTCGGCCTGGGATAACAGTCTGCTAACCGATGTTCCAAAGCGCTCAGCCAGGCAGTTATCCATTGCTTGTTGTGTTTTTGAATCGAGTACCGAGGCATAGGTACATGATGTTGCCGTTTGCTGACCAAGCCAGTGGGCAAAGCGTTGTTCCCAGGCGGATTTATACTGACTGCAAAACGTAGCGCTCAATTCTCCACGCCGGCAATACTGGGCTTTGAGCGCTCTGTTGCCGCAGTCTATCAGGATCATTCGCGCACCGCCCGCAACGATATTTCAGCTGCCGAATGGAGTTCGATGCCAGCATCTGTTGCCAGCTGCAATTGCCCGGTGGCGGAAATTCCCCGGTTTATGCCGCGGATTTTGTCATTGGCCGTTATGACTTCGATGGTCTTGCCATGAAACGCATCGAATTGCCGAAATTGGGCAATCAAGTCCTCGACCGCCGAGACTTCAAACGCCTGCACCGACTGGATTACCGATTCGAGTACGGCGCCAAGCACCCGGGTGCGGCAGACCGGGGCTGTCGATATCAGGGCGAGGCTGGTAGTCGGCTGGGGAATCGAGGCCAGGTCCTGCGCAGTCATGAAAACATTCAAGCCAAAGCCGATGGCGAAAAAGTAGGCCCCGTCCGGCAAGGGCCGGGACTCGATCAGAATCCCACCTAACTTGCGACCATCGGATAACAGGTCGTTCGGCCATTTCAACGCGACCGCATCGATTCCGATCCCCTGCAGCGCACGGCAGATGGCGATTCCAGTGACGATACTCAATAATCCCAGGCTATCTGACGGCATCGATTTGCTCATACCGATGGTGCAATAAATGTTGCGCGCAAACGGAGAAATCCATTGCCGGCCGCGCCGCCCGCGACCGGCGCTCTGGGTTTCACTCAGCGCCACCACCTGGCCTTGCCGGTGCTGGTGATATCGCAGTACATCGGCATTGGTCGATGCGGTAGACTGGCTGTATTGCCAGTCAAAGCCAAGCACTTCAAGCCTTCGCCCGATGGCTCGCTCGTCGATCAGTTCAAACTCGGCCATCAATTCTGTAACCAGGCCTGGCGCTGTCGTTGATGTGACCCGGTCGCTTTCAATACGATGGTGCTGGCGACAGCCTTTTGCAGCACCACCTCGAATTGATAAAGCTCGTCACGACGAAAGGCGTGCACCGTCCAGCAGTCATCGGGCTGCGCCAGTAATAACCGCTTCTCCAACTGACCCTGATTCAATTTAATGCCGTCGATAGCGATGATCACGTCTCCCGCCGACAGACCGGCGCTTTGTGCGGAACCGGATTCACTGACGCGCTGAATCGCAAGACCTGCCTCGCCCTCCTTTAAAAAAGCGCCAAAATCGACGACCGACAACTCGTCTTCTATATCCTTGCCGCCCTTGTCCTGTTGATTTCCGGCAACGCGGGTAGTCACACTGACACCCACGCAATCCAGCAACTCGGCCAACGGCAATTCACCGGTGCCATAAATCAATTCCCGCATGAAATCACCGAGATCACTGCCGGCTATGTCGTTGACCAGTTGTTGAATACCCTCTTTCTCGACACCCTTTGCCTGCGCGCAATAGTCTTGCCACAGCCTGCGCATGACGTCATCGAGACTTCGCTCGCTGCCACTGAGGGCGCGTAACTTCAAATCGATGCAGGCCGCGATCAAACAGCCCTTGGCGTAATAGCTGACGATGGCATTGGCCGCATTTTCATCCTGCTGGTAAAATCGGGTCCAGGTGTTAAAACTCGATTCCGCCGCCGACTGTCGCGTACGCCCGAGGCCACGCCGTACCCGGGTCATGGTTTGCGCGAGCAGTTCGAGATAGTCCTGTTCCTCGATCAGCCCACAACGCACCAGCGCGAGGTCGTCATAATAAGAGGTAATCCCCTCGAAGGCCCATAGCAGGTCAGTGTAAACCTCCTTTTGTAAATCATAGGGTTGGTAGACATCCGGCTTGATGCGCTTGACGTTCCAGGTATGAAAGTATTCGTGACTGCAAAGGCCGAGGAAATTGCGGTAATCGTCGTTTATGCCCGTCTGCCCCGGTTTTGGCAAACTGTCGCGGCCACACATCAGGCTGGTACTCGAACGATGTTCCAGCCCGCCATAGCCATCTCCCACCACCAGTACCTGGAACTGGTAATAGTCCATCGGCGCCGGTTCACCGAAGAAACCGATATGGTGTTCGCATATTTTTTTGAGGTCCCGGGCCAGGCGCGCCTCATCACATTCGAAACGACCGCTAAGGATTACATCGTGGGGAACGCCGCAGGCGACGAAGGAAATCTTTTTGAACTCGCCCATTTCAACCGGATGGTCGATCAGGTCATCATAGTCCTTTGCCTGGTAGAGGCCGAAGTCATAGGCCTGTGCTTGTTTGCGCGCCAGCGAAGTTGCCAGCCGCCAGTCGCGGCAATATTCCGCCGCCGGCCTCTCGATCGAGACTTCGCAGGCCTGATCCGCCTGGCCGACCACCTCGAGAAAAACACTGCTGCCATTGTAATAGCCATGACTATGATCGAGGTGCGCCGAGCGTACCGAAAGGTCTTTGGCGTAAACCAGGTAGTTGATGGTGAGCGGCTGATCACAACCCGGTACCCGCCAGTTGGACTTGTCGATTTGTTCGATGGCAACTTCTGCGCCCGCACAACGCGCACTCAGATCGACCATGTTGCGCGAGAAATCACGGATCATGTAACTCCCGGGGATCCAGTTGGGCAGGCGCAAACACTGGCCACCCGGGTCGGGATTATCTATGTGGATGCTGACATCGAAATAATGGGTGGCGGGATTACGGCTGCCAATCTGATACTTAATCATGTTTTACGGAACAGGGGTTGAAATACTACCAATAATTTGAAGGCGAAGTGTATCATTGGCGGCTTTATCCGAGCCACTCTTAAACAAGCTGATGACAGACCCCTGGAAACTACTGCGGCGCCATTCGACCCCGGCGAAATTGCTCACCGACCCGGCACCGGATGATGCGCAACTCAAACAAATGCTGGAAGTTGCGATGTGTGTGCCCGACCATGGCCGCATTCGGCCGTTTCGCTTTATCAGCATTCGCGGTCAGGCTCGCCATGCCTTATCCGAACTGTTCGGACGCGCGGTCAAACTGCGTGACCCCGATGTAACCAATGCCTACCTGAAAAAGCAGATGGACAAGCCGTTGCGTTCGCCGCTGATCGTGGTGGTTATCGTCAGCCTGATCGAAAGCCCCAAGATACCGAAAATCGAACAGATGCTCAGCGCCGGCGCCGCGGCGCATAACCTGTTGCTGGCCAGCACTGCGCTCGGTTTCGGTTCGATCTGGTTGACCGGGGACAACGCCTATGACCCGCTTGTCTTCGACGCGCTGGGACTGGCGGACAATGAGAAAATTATCGGCTTTGTCTACCTTGGCACCGAAAAAATCGCGATGCCCGCTCGCGCGCCGGTGGATGTGGACAAACATCTGCGTCAATGGGAGCATTCAGCAAGCGAGTACGACGCCCGGTACTAACCACTGACACGCCCTTAAATCGATTCAGCTTTCCCTGGAGATCAGTTAAAATCGCGCCTTTCCAGGCCATCCCGGTGATCCCAGATAATGTCAGATTCCAGTGCCGTCGCCAGTGACAGCTCAAACTTTATTCGCGATATCATTGTTGCCGATCTGGCCAGTCACAAGACTGCCAGGGTAATTACGCGCTTCCCACCTGAACCAAACGGATACCTGCATATCGGCCACGCCAAGTCGATTTGCCTGAATTTCGGTATCGCCCGCGACTTTGACGGTTATTGCAACCTGCGCTTCGACGACACCAACCCGGAAAAAGAGAGTGTCGAATACATCGATGCGATCCGGCGCGATGTCGAATGGCTGGGCTTTAGCTGGCACAGCAACCCCTTCGCCTCTGACTATTTCGAGCAGTTGTACGGCTATGCGATCGAGCTGATTAAACAGGGCGATGCCTACGTCGATAGTCAGAACGCCGATGATATTCGCCACAATCGCGGCACCCTCACCAGCCCCGGTACAGACGGGCCGTTTAGAAATCGCAGTCCCGCGGAAAACCTGGCGCTGTTCGAGGCCATGAAGGCGGGTGAGTTCGCCGACGGCGAGCATGTGTTGCGCGCGAAGATTGATATGCAATCACCCAATATCAACCTGCGCGATCCGGTTCTTTACCGAATCCGGCGGGTCAGCCACCACAACACCGGTGAGCAGTGGTGCATCTACCCGCTTTACGATTTCACCCACGGGCTTTCAGATGCGATCGAGGGAGTCACCCATTCGCTGTGCACGCTCGAATTCGAAGATCACCGGCCGCTATACGACTGGATTCTGGATCACCTGGAAACCCCTTCGCGACCCGAGCAGACCGAGTTCGCCCGTCTCCAGCTCGAATATACCTTGACCAGCAAACGCAAACTCAACAGGCTGGTAAGCGAGGGTCATGTCAGCGGCTGGGACGACCCGCGCATGCTCACCCTGTCGGGCATGCGCCGACGCGGATTTACCCCTGAATCGATCGTCGCCTTCTGCAACGCGATCGGTATCACCAAGAAAGACAGCACCATTCAAATGGGGGTTCTGGAAAACGCCCTGCGTGAAGATTTGAACAGGCGTGCCAGCAGACGCATGGCGGTGATCAATCCGCTCAAGGTCGTTATCGAAAACTATCCGCAACACCAGGAAGAATTTTTCAGCGGCGCCAACCATCCGCAAAACCCGGATTACGGCACCCGCGAGATACCCTTCTCCCGGGAAATTTATATCGAACGCGACGATTTCATGGAGGATGCACCGAAAAAGTTTTTCCGCCTCAGCCCCGGGCGTGAAGTCAGGTTGCGATTCGCCTACTACATCACCTGCACCGAGGTGATCAAAAACGCAGCCGGCGAAATCGAGTCGTTGATATGCAGCTACGACCCCGAGAGTCGCGGCGGCAACACCGCGGATGGTCGCAAGGTCAAAGGCACCATCCACTGGGTCAGTGCCAGGCACGCGGTCGACGCCCGGGTTAATCTCTACGAGCGTCTGTTTACCTGCGCCAACCCGGCGGCAGAAGACGACTTCACCCTGGCCATCAATCCCGACTCGCAAATAGTGATGGAAAATGCAAAATTCGAACCGGCCATCGAATTGACCGGCAATGCACTCGCCTACCAGTTTGAACGCCTCGGATATTTTATCAGCGATTATGATTCCAGCATCGACAAGCCGATTTTCAACCGCAGCATGAGCCTGCGCGATAGTTGGGCAAAAATTGAGAAAGCCGGGTAGCCGGGCATTTCTCAAACTGTGGATGGAACTTCGTAAATGGAACCAACGGCGATGAAATTCGATTTAATCGATAGCTATAACCGGTATATCTTGCATCGGCCCTGGGTCACGCTGGTAATCTGCGGCCTGATTTTTGCTTTTTTCCTGTCACATGTCCCCCGCTTCGAACTCGATGCCTCCGCCGACTCGCTGATCCTGGAAAACGATTCCAGCCTCAAATTCTATCGAAAACTGCGCGACCAATACGGCTCCGACGATTTTTTGATCCTTACCTATAGCCCGCAAAAAGAATTGTTCAGCAGCGAGGTGCTGGGGGATATCGGCCGGCTCAGGGCCGAACTGAAGCAGCTTGAACTGGTCGATTCGATTATCAGCCTGCTGGATGTGCCGCTGGTGGAAAGCCCGCCGATGACCCTCAACGAGATATCCCGCAACATAAGAACCCTGGAAAGCGACGATGTCGACATCCTGCTCGCACGCCAGGAAATGACGCACAGTCCGCTCTATGAAAATTTGCTGGTCAACAGCCAGGGCGACACCACCGCGCTGCAGGTGAATCTGGTTACCAACGAATACCTGGTCGACATGATCAACAGCCGTGACAAGCTTTATGACAAGCAGGGCAGTATGCCCGATGGTAAAACCAGGCTGAAGCAACTGAGTAAGCTGATCAAACTCGAAAACCTGGTACACAAACAGAAAATCAAACAGACCATTTTCCAGGTCCGCGAAATCATGGATGGTTACCGCGACAAGGCGCAGCTTTTCCTCGGTGGCGTACCCATGATCACTTCCGATTCGATCGAATTCATTCGCAGCGATCTCAAGGTTTTCGGGGTCGGCGTTATCTTGTTTTTGGTGATGATATTAAGTCTCTCATTTCGCCGGGTTACCTGGGTGGTGTTGCCGCTGGGCGCCTGCCTGACCAGCGCGCTGACGATGGTGGGTTACCTGGGCTGGAGCAACTGGCCGGTTACCGTGGTATCGTCGAATTTCGTCTCGCTGCTGTTGATAATTACGCTGTCGCTGATCATCCATTTGATCGTACGATACCGTGAACTGAGCCTGTTAAAACCCGACGCGAGCCAGATGCAGCTGGTCAGCGACACCGTGGCCAGCAAATTCATCCCCAGTTTCTATACCGCGGTCACCACCATGGTGGCCTTCGGTTCGCTACTGGTCAGCGGCATCCGCCCGGTAATCGACTTTGGCTGGATGATGGTCATCGGTATCAGCATTTCATTTATTTTTGCATTCACGTTATTTCCAGCAGCCCTGGTGCTGCTGCCCCGACTGGACAGCAGCGCCAGAACCGATGTCACCGGGGCGATAACCTCGGCCATGGCCAATTTTATTCAGCACAAGACCAAAGCCGCGCTGGCGCTGTTCGGAGTTCTCATCGTCATTGCCATGACCGGGATTCCCAGGTTGTCGGTGGAAAATCGATTCATCGATTACTACAAGGAAAACACCGAAATATACCAGGGCATGACTTTGATCGACGAGAAACTCGGCGGCACCACGCCGATGGAAGTCATCATCGACGCCCCCGAGGATGAAATTTTCGAAGAAGACGAGTATGCGGACGCAGGCGACATCACCTCGTTCAGTTACTGGTTCAACAGCGACGGCCTCAGGGAGGCGGCCAGGATACATCAATACCTGGATAATTTACCGGAGACCGGCAAGGTGATGTCGATCCACACCGGCATGCAAATGCTGGAATCGCTCAATGAGGGCAAGCCTTATAGCGATTTCAAGCTCGCAGTGGTATACAAGCGCCTGCCCGATACCATCAAAAAAGCACTGATCACACCTTTTCTATCCGACGACGGCAACCAGCTTCGCTTCAGCATCCGTTTATACGAGTCGGATAAATCGCTGCGCCGCCAGGAACTGATCGACAAGATATACCGTGACCTTACCGGCGAGTACGATCTCAAACCCGAACAGGTAACCATTTCAGGTATGGCGGTGCTTTACAACAACCTGCTGCAAAGCCTGTTCAAATCGCAGATTCTGACCATCGGTGCGGTATTCGTCGCCATCCTGCTGATGTTTATATTCCTCTTCAAATCGGTGCGACTGTCGATAGCGGCCATCATCCCCAACATCGTCGCTGTCGGCCTGGTGCTGGGATTGATGGGATGGATCGGCATTCCGCTGGACATCATGACCATCACCATCGCCGCCATCAATATCGGTATCGGCGTCGATGATTCGATTCATTATATTCACCGCTTCCGCGAAGAGTTTGCGCTGGACCAGAATTACTGGGCGGCGATCCACCGTTGCCATAACAGCATTGCGCGCGCGATGTACTTCACCTCGATAACCGTGGTCCTGGGTTTTTCAATTCTGGCGTTTTCCAATTTTATCCCGACGATTTATTTCGGCCTGCTCAGCGGTCTGGCGATGATGGCTGCCCTGATCGCCAACCTGATGCTGTTGCCGATACTGATTACGCGTTTCAGGTTGTAGGGCCGGACGAATTCGGCCAGGTAGAAGATCGAAGAATTTTTGGCCGAATGAATTCGGCCCTACTACCAGGTAATCAATTCCGCCGGTAGATGATCGATACGGTTCAGGTAGACCACACTGTGCGCATCGCCGACAAAATCGATACGCGAGATCGAGGTATTGTGAAAGCTCCAGTTGGCTGCCCAGTCGCTCTGGTAATTATGCCGGTGTCGACATACACCCATTAATTCGTTGACAAATTGATCGATGAAATCGCCGTGGGTAATCATCGCAATACAGTCATCACTGCCGGCATGTCGCCGCTTGAAGTTGTTTACCACATTTTGCATTCGCGATTTAAATGACGACTCGTCTTCGATAGGCCGGTTCCACCAGCCCTCATCATTGAAGTCATCCGGCAAGTTGAGCCCGGGGAAACGCTGGTCAAAATAGCTGCGACCGGGACCGGGCAGACCTTGCAACCGGCCATCGTCACCGACTTCGAAAATACCCTTTCTCTCGAAGATATCGGGTAAGGCATGCAGGGCCAGATCACAGGCCCTGGCAATATATTCGGCGGTAACAATCGAACGGGTCATTAAACTGCAATACAGATGGGTCAGACCAAAATGCGTTTCCGGCGCTGTGTTGAACGGCTGCCGTCGGGGTTCACCCTGGGGATGGGCGAGATGCTCGCCCAGGGTAGCGGCCTGGTGCTGTCCGGTATCCGTAATCTCCGGATCGGAGCTGCGACCCTCGCCATGATCGCTACCATTCCAGATTAAATTATTCGCCGATTGAGCGTGTCTAATGAGGTATAACTTTGCCATGAACTTCTCGGTGATGATTAAATTGAAATACTGCGATCCCGCTGGCGCAGGAAGGACGGGCGAGTGTAACTGCCACCGGGCTAGTGCTTGATGCCCAACCGCTGTGCGGCCTGCGCCGCGGTCGCAGTTTCCCGCCCCAACTCGGTAATAATGCGCACCGCGCGCTCCACCAGCTGCAAATTACTGGCAAATTCACCCTTGTTGAGATAAAGATTATCTTCCAGGCCAACGCGACAGTTGCCTCCCTGGGCGGCCGCCTGGGCAACAATCGAAAACTCCATCCTGGAGATACCGAAGGCGCTCCAGTTTGCATCCTGCGGCAGCAATCCTCGCATCACGCTGAGTATCTCCGGCGTCGCCGGCGAGGCATGGGGAATGCCCAGGCAAAGCTGGAACATCGGTGGGCCATCGATCAAACCGTCCGCGATCAGCGATTTGGCGAAGACGATGTGCCCCGGCTCAAACACTTCGAGTTCCGGCTTCACCCCCAGTTCGCGGATACGTTTCGCCATGGTACGTAGATGGGACGGTGTATTGACAAATATGGTCTCGCCAAAATTGAAGGTACCGACGTCGAGGGTGCAAATATCCGGGCGCAGTAGTTCTACATGATGCAAGCGATCTAGCGGCTGAATCAGCGTGGTGCCGGGGCCACCAACCGCGGCGTCCTCTTCACCCGGTGCAAAGCGGGCACCTTCGCTGGTAGTCAGGTTGATTAAAACATCGCTACCGGAATCCCGAATTCGCTCTACCACCTCGCGAAACAGGTCAGGATCGCCGGAGCGTATCCCGGTTTGCGGGTCACGCACATGAATATGCACTATGGCTGCGCCGGCTTTGGCGACTTCGATACAATCCCTGGCGATATGCTCGGGAGTAATCGGATAATTCGGGTGTCTGCCCTGGTTATTGTGCCCACCACAAACGGCGCAGGTTAATATGACTTCTTCTGACATAATCGATCGATTCTCTGTTCAATTTCCTTTGAATACGGCTGCGCGTTTCTGGTTGAATGCCCGCACCCCTTCCAGCCGATCGTTGGTCGGCACGGTACGGTTATAGGCTTCTATTTCGAAGGCTAGCCCGTCGGCCAGCGACATCTGTAAGCCCCGATGGATCGACTGCTTGGCCTGGCGGACCGCAATGGGTGCATTGGCGGCAATTTGAGATGCGGTTTGTATGGTCTCGCGCAGTAATTGCTCGAGTGGGAAAACGGCATTCACCAGCCCCCACCGGCAAGCCTCCTCGGCGCTGAAACGCCTTGCCGACAAAATCAACTCCTTGGCACGTCGCTCACCCAGCGCCCGCGCCAGGGTTTGCGTGCCACCGGCACCGGGAATGATACCCAGGCTAGTCTCGGGCAGCGCGAAACGGGCGCTCTGCGCCGCATACACAAAATCGACCGCAGCGGCCAGTTCGCAACCACCGCCGAAGGCCGCACCATTGACCGCGGCAATCACCGGTATCGGGCAATCCACAATGGCGCGAATCATGCGTTCGTAGACCAGGTGCTGACGCTTCCAGAGCTCGTTGCTCATGCCGTCGCGCTCCTTCAGATCACCCCCGGCACAAAATGACTTATCGCCGGCGCCGGTGATGATCACACAGCGCGTGTCGCCAGGGTCCATAGCCAGGCTTTCAAAGAAATCAACCAGGTCGCTGGCCATCTGGGTATTGAAGGCATTGGAGACTTCGGGCCGATTCAGGGTTACCTGCAAAACCAGGGCAGCAGGATTTTCAAGCGCTAGCGTGGAATAGGTCTGGGTAGCCATATCTGGTGGTAATTTGAAGGTAGGTTCGGCACTATATACTACTTTATATAATAACGAAGGGGATCTCTACATGGACCAGGATGACAAAACCACCGCCTGGCACCTGGCACTCACCTTCCTCGCTTTCGTGGTACTGGGAATTGTATTGGTTGTTGGCGCCAACCTGATAGCCTAGCCGACGATACGCAGCCATCGTTTAACGAATTCAAGCACGTCAGAACGTCCGTCGGCGAATCATTAAATATTAAACAGCAATGCAGCAGCGTAAAATAGGGCCCTTTTCAGTCTCGGCCATCGGCCTCGGCTGTATGAATATGTCCATGGGATACGGCCCTGTCCCCGAACCGGCCGCATCCGCCAAACTACTCAATGAAGCCCTCGATCAGGGTTACAGCTTTCTCGACACCGCCGCGATGTATGGCATGGGCCATAACGAGGCATTGATCGGCAAATACCTGTCCAGGCGTCGCAGCGAGTATGTTCTGGCAAGCAAGTGCGGCATTTTTCGCGGTGACGATGGCAAAACCGAGATCAATGGTCGACCAGAAGTATTACAACGCACCTGCGAAGCCAGCCTGAAGCGACTGCATACCGATGTGATCGACCTTTACTACCTGCATAGAATCGACCCGGGGGTTCCGGTCGAGGAAAGCGTCGGTCAGCTATCGCGGCTGGTGGAGCAGGGCAAGATTCTGACGATCGGGTTGTCCGAGATCTGCGTCGATAATCTGCGTCTTGCCCACGCGGTATACCCGATAGCCGCGGTGCAGTCAGAATACTCGCTATGGACGCGTACGCCGGAACGCAAGATACTCGCTTGCTGTGAAGAACTGGAGATCGCCTTCGTTCCATTTTCACCGCTGGCGCGTCAGTTTCTAACCGGCAAATCACCCGACCTCGATGAAATGAGCGAGGACGACCTGCGCCAGGGCATCGCGCGGCCTCGCTTCGAGCCGGAAAACCTGGCTGAAAATCAGAAGTTGCTGGCCGATTTTGCAATCTGCGCCGAATCACAGGGTTGCAGCATGGCGCAGCTAGCACTGGCCTGGTTGCTCGCCCAGGGCGACAATATCATTCCCATCCCGGGTACCAAGCATTTCGATTACATGATAGAAAACGCGGCCGCGGGGGATATTCGACTGCATGATTCCGTGGTTGACGAGCTCAACCAGCTCATCAACGAAGATACCGTCAGTGGGCGACGTTACACCGACGCGCTGATGGCAAGCACCGATTCCGAGAAAGATTGAAAGCGCGAGACTGGAGCGGGGTAATCGCTGTCATAATTGGCGCATATCGCAGATTAGCATCGGCTAAAGTGGAAACGACTCAAATTGTATTCCGACGAATGCCGACAGTAATTTAGCCTGTGTAATTGGGTACAGGTATCCGGGCAGGCGCGCCGGTCATCTAAAAACCCAGTGCCAGGCCATCTTTCCTGTGATCGGAACCACCGATAAAACCGGCCGCGGTTTTTTTAATTAACTGCGCCCCGCCCATGGCGAAAGACTGCTCAGGGTCATATTTCACAATATCGTGCCCCCTGCTGCGGAGCTCGGCCTTTACCGATTCCTCGAATCCGCTTTCCATAAATACCTGGCGGCCTGCGTCGACCCGCCAACGCGGCGCGTCGCTCGCCGCCTGCGGGTTCATGCCGTAATCGCAAACCCGCAACACCATTTGCGCGTGCCCCTGGGCCTGCATGTCGCCGCCCATCACCCCGAAGCTCATCACCGGTTCGCCGTTGGCGGTTAAAAACGCCGGAATAATGGTGTGATAGGGACGTTTTGAACCAGCAACCTGGTTGGGGTGCCCGGGTTCCAGGGTGAAGCCCGATCCCCGATTTTGCAGGCTGATCCCGGTTCCGGGAATAACGATGCCCGATCCGAATCCGTCGAAATTGCTCTGAATAAAGGAAACCATCATGCCCGTTTCATCCGCCGTGGTCAGGTAAATTGTGCCGCCATGCTTCGGTTTGCCGTGCCCGGGATCAGCCGCGGTTTTCATCTCGATCAGGTTTGCTCGCGACTGGAGATACTCCGGCTCGAGCAATAGCGCGATGTCCAGGTCGAGGCTATCCGGGTCGGATATATATCGTCGCATGTCGGCAAAGGCGAGTTTCATCGCCTCGATCTGGCAATGCAGTGCATCCGCCGAATCCATTTGATAGCTGTCGATGTCGGTG
>Ga0114949_10001433_pt1 | contig 14561 bp, 13 predicted proteins | sample N074metaG_FD_83505 | JGI IMG/M metagenome (GOLD analysis project Ga0114949, IMG submission 83505) | Deep subsurface microbial communities from Kermadec Trench to uncover new lineages of life (NeLLi) - N074 metaG | ecosystem: Environmental > Aquatic > Marine > Ocean trench > Sediment | place... | reverse complement strand
GTAATCAATAACGGAACCCATTTGTTACGAACCATTATTCCAATTTGTTGCATCAGGTACCCTCTGAACAAGTATTCTTCAAGCCCTACCTGAAATGGAAACAGCAGCAAACTAACCATCAATAAGATAGTAAATTTCAACGGGTTAAACTGCAATTCGATATTCGAAGGATCCAGATAATAAGACAGCCCGAAAGAAAACAATGTAATGATGGCAATAAGGGAGAATGCGAAGAAAATTCTCTTAAAATCGATCTTTTTTCTTGTTGTCGTGAGTGAGAGCAGACTCCTTTTATGTAAAAATACCACCAACAGGAATAGCAGTCCCAATAAAAAAGCGAATGGCAGAAGGTTGGCAGCCAACCAAAAATTCTTACTCGGGATGAGCTCCATCATTTTTCTTTGTTCTTCCACAAAATCGATCTGGTCTCCAAAAAAAATAAAGAAGATCAGGTTTGCAATGAACAGGCCAGAAACAAGAATAGTGGTCAATAAGAAAATCCAAAGTTCGTTTTTGCCTTTAAATGCAAGTTGTATGTAATTCATAGTTAAAATTTAAATTTCCACTGAAGGTTGGTTTCATATTCCAGCTTCCCGTTACGAACTTTTAATGGAGATATTATATTGTTAACATATAAACTCCCGGTGCCTAACCCTTGCGGCAATTTACTACTTTTTGTGAATGTATATTGTGAAATAGCATTTAATCCCACGTTACTTTCCAGTGCCGATGTGACCCACCAATCGTGGCCCTTATCTTCCGCCAGGGAGATCCAGTGATCACTACCTTTAAATCCACCTATAAAGGTAGGTTTTAGAACAATAAATTGCGGTCGGATCGTCTCCAGAAGTTTTGTTTTTTCTTCGGAAGTGAACACACCTATCAACTCTTCGTCCAGCGCAATTGGAAGCGGCGTTACTTCACATAGCCGTGCCATTTCATCCCACTGCCCCTGTTTTATGGGTTGTTCTATGGAATGCAGGTCCAGTTCAGAAAGTCGGTGGAGTTTTTCTAAGGCGTCTTCGGGGTCAAAGGCTCCGTTGGCATCTACCCGAAGTTCAATATCGGTGACTGAAAATTCTTTTCGAACAGAACCAAGGAGGTCCAACTCGGTATGAAAATCTATAGCACCGATTTTCATTTTAATACAACTGAAACCACTTTTCAATTTTTCCGAAATTTGTTTCTTCATGAACTCCTTATCGCCCATCCAAATGAGTCCGTTGATAGGAATTCCAACCTCCCCACGTGAAAATTGGGAAGGAAATATTTCGAAGGGATCTTCCCTTTGTAACGATCTAAAAGCGGTTTCCAGCCCGATTTGAATCGATGGAAATTCGGTCAGTTGCGCATAGAGTGTTTCCAAACCCAGATCAATCGATTCGCATGCCCATTTCAGCTTTTCTTCATAATCGGGCCGGTCGTCTATACTAAGTCCGCGTAGCATCCCGCATTCCCCGATTCCCGTTTTATTACCCTCTTTCAGAATGATAAACCACGTTTCCCTTGTGGTTAGAGCGCCTCGAGAGGTGCCGGCGGGGGTTTTGAATTGCAGGATGTGCTTCCTATAAGTTGCTGTTGGCATGGACTATCAGATTTTTGGACTGTTGGACTGTTGGATTGTTGGATTGTTGGATTGAAAAATACTATGATCATTTGAAGGTTGATTTAAATTTTGAAGTCATTTTAACAATGGCTTCTAATTTTTGCAACAACCTCTTCAAGTCTTCTTCTTTTAGGTAATTTAAATCATATGAAATTAATAATTGAGTTTCAATTTCATAACAAGAGCCTATTGCAATTTCTAAAAATCTGGAAAAGTCCCTATTAGATTTTCTGGAGGCTCCTTCAGCAATATTAGATGGTACAGATACACCTGCTCTTCTTAATTGATTTATAAGTCCAAATTTCTCATCACTTGGAAACAAAGAGGTGATCTTATAAATATCTATGCAGAATGATCTACTATGTTTCCAAATCTCAAGGTCTTTGAATCTGTGCATGGAGTATCTCTAAAAATCCAACAATCTAATTATCTATAATTCTATCGACGCCCCGATATCCAACAACATCAAATCCTTGCCGGCATCATAAAACTTTTTCTTTGCGGCGTCACTATCAATTTCTATGTAACCAAAAGTATTGTAATGTACCCCCAATACTTTATCGCATTCCACAAAGTCACTGGCAATTATGGCATCATCCACACCCATGGTGAAATTATCTCCTATCGGAAGAACAGCCAGGTCGAGTTTTGTTCGCATCGGGATAAGTTTCATATCCATACTCAAGGCTGTATCTCCAGCAATATATATGTTTTTATGTTCTCCTTCAATTACGAATCCGCCGGGGAAACCACCATCGGTTCCATCATCAAAAGTACTGCTATGAATTGCCGCAACGTATTTTAGATGTCCAAAATCAAATTGCCAACCTCCACCATGGTTCATAGGGTGGACTTTGAATCCTTTGTCCTGATAATGCATGGCAATTTCATAGTTGGAAACTATTACAGCCCCGGTGTTTCTCGCGATGGCCTCCGCATCGAGCACGTGATCCATATGTGCATGAGTGAGTAAAATATAATCTGCCTGAAGAGCATTTATATCCACCTTATCTTTTGAAAGCGGATTTCCGGTAATAAAAGGATCTATAATGATGTGCTTTCCGGAAACTTCGATTGCCAAACTATTTTGGCCATAGAATGTAATTTTCATGAGTAAACTATTTAATTTGAAGTACTAAGGCCAATTTACGGAGATTTACTGAAAAAGAATATAAAAGATCAATGTAACCAACCAAATAGTATGGCGAATGCGAAGGTACCCAAAGCCACTTTTTTTAATTCGGAATCCAAGAGTCGGGGCTCCTTATTAATGGCTACTTTTCTAATATTCATCAGTAGTGGAATAAACGCGATACAGTATAAAAACTGTTCCGGCGAATGATACTTTATCGATGTGTATCCCAAGGCGCAGATAATTCCGAAGAACAATAAAAAATAATGATAGTACCTGGCTTTTACACCTCCTAACTTAACGACTAAAGTTCTTTTCCCAACCTGCCTATCATTTTCAATATCCCTCATATTATTGAGGTTGAGCACGGCAGTACTGAACAGCCCTATACTGAAAGCCGGCAGCAACAATGCCCATTCCAGGGCCTTGGTGAATAAAAAATAACTCCCTAAAACACTTAACATCCCAAAAAACAAGAATACAAAAACATCGCCAAAACCCGAATAGCCAAAGGCGCTTTTCCCTACCGTATATTTTACCGCAACTATTATCGAGGCTATCGCCAAATTGAAGAATACAAATGCCCAAAGAAAATGTTCATTTCCAAAAGCCATAAAAATCAACATGCTAGCGAGTAGGAGTGTGATAATAGCCGTTACGATCATGCCCAGCTTCATTTGTTTTGGGGAGATAAACCCTGAAGCTACCATTCGTTTTTCACCCGATCGGTTGGCATCCGTTCCTTTCACACCATCTCCATAGTCGTTGGCAAAATTAGAAAGCACCTGAAAACCAATGGTCGTTAGAATTGCAAACCAAAAAACAGGGGTTTCCCACACGTAATTTAAAATATAGCTGACAAGACCCTCATATTCTTCTTCCAAAATATTTGCAGTTTCGCTTAATCCCGCTCCCCAGCCCAATGAGGACCCAACGATAATTCCGGAGACCGATAAGGGTAACGTACGCAATCTCACCGCGGCGATCCATGCTTTTAGTTTTTCCATAAATGAAGACTATTCCACAAAAATACAAGTAAAAAAGAAATCGCTTCGTAATTCCTGAATTTTATAAAAGAGCCAACAATTTGTGTTTTAACCACATAGCTCTTAACCCATAGAAACCATATCTTCCATGTGAAAAAAAATAGTAAATTGGTCTTTACTAACACCCAAATCTTATCTAAAAAATGAAAAGAAATATCGATTTAGGATTACTGATCTTACGTGTTGGATTGGCGGCAATGCTACTCACTCACGGTATACCGAAATTTTTGGAATTCATAGGCGGAAACATGTCGGTAGTAGGCGATCCCATAGGAATTGGCGGATTGGTAACCACCCTATTGGTTATTCTTGCCGAATTTATCGCTCCCGTCCTTATACTCATAGGGTTAAAAACCCGGATGGCAGCTATATTGGTTATGATCCTGATGTCTGTGGCCGCTTTGGTAGTACACGCCGGTGATCCCTTTGGAGTAAAGGAAAAAGCACTACTCTACCTCGTTGGATTCACAGCGATCGCTTTGATGGGAGCGGGTAAGATCTCTATGGATAAGAAATAGGTGGAAAACAGAGGACGGGATTATTAAATTGGTAATACAACTTAACTATCAAAGATCTTAGTAAGCAGTTCTTTTAATAATTCACCTTGCGGAAGATTAGCAGCTCCAACCCCCTTACTTTTCATATCCACCTCACGAATGGACGCTATTATAGCGCTGATATTTTTCATAGGAAAGTTGCGGGACGCCGTTTGATAGTCTTTTACGAAATACGGCCTCACACCCAAAGCAGAAGCCGCCACCGATTTATCGGTAAGGGAGTGGTATATCAATAGTTTTGAGAAGAAGCTATACATCAGTGCTATGGTTATCACCAGGGGATGGTTCTTCGGGTTGTGTGCAAAGTACTGTACGATCCCAAATGCTTTTTTTACGTCCCTGGCCCCGATGGCATTTTGTAATTCAAAATTGTTGAAATCCTTACTGATCCCTATATTTTCTTCCACTATTTCAGGGGTGATCTGTTCTTTTGGTTTAATAATGAGTTGGAGTTTTTCCAGCTCATTATTTACTTTACTCAGATCATTGCCCAAAAATTCGGTGAGCATTTGGGCGGCTTTATGAGTAATGGTATATCCTTTTCCCTTCATCACACGACGGATCCAATCCGGCACCTGATTCTCATACAACTTCTTACTCTCAAACAACACCCCGTTTTGTTTCAGAAGTTTAGACAGCTTTTTACGTTTATCCAGCGTTTTATATTTGTAACAGATCACTAAAACAGTCGTGGGCTGTGGATTTTCGGCATAAGAAACCAGGTTTTCGATAGTTTGTGTTAAGTCCTGCGCTTCTTTTACGATCACCACTTGTCGTTCGGCCATCATAGGATATCGTTTCGCGTTGCTTACTATCTCTTCCACCGTAACGTCGCGACCGTATAATATCCTCTGATTAAAGCCCTTTTCCTCTTCGGTAAGAAGGTTGTTTTCTATAAATCGGGTAATTCCGTCGATATAATAAGGCTCCTCACCCATCAAAAAGTAGATGGGCGCAATGGTGCCTTTTTTTATATCGGTGATGATCTGTTTTACCTCTTCTAATGCCACGGGCCTTTTGTTTGTCTTTCAGCAGTCACCCTAGTGAAAGAAAGTTCCCGACTGTTTTACGGAAACGAACTAAATTATGAATTCTACACTGAAAAGTGTTACTTTGTTTTATGCTGAAATTGAATTTCCCTGATTATACTTTCCGATTCAAAAATAGCGAAAACAAATCATTGATTTTTGATGTTATCCGAAAAAAATTTGTCAGGCTGACTCCCGAGGAATGGGTACGCCAACATGTGGTTCATTTTTTAATTTCTGCTAAACATTTTTCTTCTTCCCTCATCAATGTTGAAAAACAACTCATCCTCAACGATACCAAAAAACGTTACGACCTAGTGGTTTTTAATAGTGACGGCAGCATCTATCTTATCGTGGAGTGCAAAGCGCCCAATATTGCAATTAACCAGGAAACTTTTGATCAGATCGCCCGGTACAATCTTGTTACTGAAGCCAAATATTTAATGGTCACCAACGGATTAACACATTACTACTGTCGAATGGATTACGAAAATGAACGTTATGTTTTTTTGGAGGAATTACCGGAAAAATAATTCCAAAAACTCATCGATCTTAAGAATTCATTCTTAAAATAAAAAAAATATCTTTGCATCCAATGAGTGTCGCCATTGTCATCCTTAACTGGAATGGAAAAAAATTGCTGGAAGAATTCCTGCCCTCTATAATGCAATTCTCTGAAGGGGCTACGATCTACATGGCCGATAATGCTTCGAGTGATGATAGTGTTTCCTTTGTTTCCGAAAAATTTCCAGAAATAAGGATCATTCAGAATAAAGTCAACGGTGGTTTCTCCAAAGGCTACAATGACGCCTTGTCATCTCTTTCCGAAGATATCTTTATACTTCTAAATAGCGATGTAGAAGTCACGGAAAACTGGTTGGGTCCGGTGCTTTCAGAGTTTAGCAAAGATGAATCCCTTGTGGCTGCTCAACCAAAGATCCTCGATTATAATAACAAGGACTATTTTGAATATGCCGGTGCAGCGGGTGGATATATTGACAAATTAGGGTATCCCTACTGTCGAGGGCGTGTTTTTAACAGCATCGAAAAGGATGAAGGTCAATACGATGATATCGTCGAAATTTTTTGGGCCACGGGTGCCTGCCTATTTGTGAAACGAGAAGCTTTTTGGAAAACGGGAGGTTTAGATGAAGACTTTTTTTCACATCAGGAAGAGATAGATCTGTGCTGGCGAATGCAGGCAAACGGAGGAACTATAAAATATATTGGTACCGCGGTTGTTTATCATGTAGGGGGAGCAACCCTGGCTTCCAGTGATCCCAAAAAAACATTTTATAATTTTAGAAATACACTACTGATTTTGGTAAAGAATGTCAAAAGCAGGGGGATTTGGTGGGTCATCATTCTGCGCCTGATCCTGGATGGAATCGCTGGTTTTCAGTTTTTATTGCAGGGAAAAGGAAATCATTTTTTTGCGGTGATAAAGGCGCACTTCAGTTTTTATGGCTTGCTGGCTCGATTTCTTCGGAAAAGAAAAACGCAGGCAACACGATTGAAATATTTCAAAATAAATTCCATCGTATGGAAGTACTTTATTGTAAAAAAACGTAACTTTAACACCCTCTAATAAACTTTACTTAAAATATTGTTAAGTAGTCTGTAACTACCTATTGAATTTATAATATTGAACAACCTTTTAAAAATAACAAATGATGAAAAAAATTTTAATATTAATAGTTTCTACCGGCTTATTGATGACCTCCTGTGTGTCGAAAAAGCAATTTTCCGAATTGGAATCCAAATATAGGACAACACAAGATTTGTTAAACACCGCCACGGTTAAACTGAACTCCTGTGAAGCGGATAGAGCAGCTGCCAATGCCCGTGCTGCCTCGCTTGAAGAGAGACTTGAAGATCTAAGAGCAACCAATAAAAACCTTATTGAAAGTTCGAAATCAATGACCATTCTCACTCAGACAGGAGCATCCAATCTTGAGAAATCCCTGGAGAGTATGAGAGAAAAAGATCTAAAAATAAATCGACTGCAAGATGCCTTGAACAAAAAGGATAGTGTAACGCTCGCCTTGGTCACAAGCCTGAAAAGTGTCGTGGGTATGGACGATCCCGATATCGAGATCAACGTTGAAAAAGGAGTTGTTTATATTTCGCTTTCGGATAAAGTGCTGTTCAAAAGCGGTAGTTATAATGTGACCACCAGAGCCAAAGAAATTTTAGGCAAAGTAGCTATGGTTATAGCGAACAAACCCAATTTTGAAGCCATGGTTGAAGGACATACAGATGACAGGCCTTTCAAAAGCGGAGTGCTTATAGATAATTGGGACCTGAGTGTGAAACGCGCTACTGCTATCGTTAGATTGCTGCAAGAGCTAGGTATTGAACCTGAACGATTGATTGCATCGGGACGTAGTCATTATGTGCCCCTGGTGGAAAATAATACGGCGGAAAATCGATCGATCAACAGACGTACCCGTATTTTGATACTTCCTAAGATTGATCAATTCTACGAGATGATCGAGCAAGAAATGAAGAATCTGGAAGCCGATGACTCAGGAGGAAATTAATAAGAATAAAATATTTAAACAGGAAGAACCCGGCTATCAGGTCGGGTTTTTCATTTATATCAGATTTTAATTTACTAAATTCAAATCTCCAAACTCCCTTTTCCTGCTCGGATCAGTTCAGGTTCGTTACCGGTAAGATCGATGACGGTTGAAGGAATATTTCCGCCGTACCCACTATCGACAATGATATCTACCCTATTCTTCCATTTCTCGAATATAAGTTCAGGGTCTGTTGTGTATTCGATCAAGTCGTCTTCATCTTTAATAGAAGTAGAAACTACGGGATTTCCCAAAGCACTTACAATGGCCTGGATTATAGGATGATCCGGTATACGTATCCCAACTTCTTTCTTCTTTTTGAATACCGAGGGTAAATTGCTATTTCCAGGGAGAATAAATGTATAGGGCCCCGGAAAAGCACGTTTCAACAGCTTAAAAGTACCTGTATCTATTTGTTTTACATAGTCACTTAAATTGCTCAGATCTTCACATATGAAGGAAAAATTTGCCTTTTCGAGCGGCACCCCTTTTATTTTCGCTATGCGAGACAGGGCTCCTTTATTGGTTATATCACAACCTAAAGCATAGACGGTATCACTTGGATAGATCACCAATCCACCACTACGTAAGCTATCCACTACCCTTCTAATAGCTTTGGGATCGGGATGGTCCTTATATATTTTGATCAATTCTGCCATAAGTTATTTTTAGCCCGGTGTTTGCATCGCAATAAATTCTATTCTATAAACCACGTATACCATCAACTACTCATTACTTACTTCTTACTACTTATAATTCGATAACTTTTAGCTTTGCAAATCGGAGTAGCAACTTTTTCAATCCTCCATTTTCAAAATCAATTTCCGCCCTGGTGTCTGCTCCAACTCCTTCTATCTTTAGGATCTTCCCTTTCCCGAAGCGGACATGTTCCACGATCATCCCTTTATGAAGATCTGCAGACACCGGGTCGAAATTCTTATCGGGGCTTTTCATCGGTTTTAATCTCCTCAATTTACGTAATTGAGCTTCGCTCGGGTCTTTGGCTGATGTTCTTTTAAGGGGTTTTCGCAATCGCAACTTACTTTTATCCACTGCACCAAAAATATCGGAATTTATCAATGGCTTATAGCGATGCTCTGTGACAGGGGTTATATATTCCAGATAACTATCGTCGATTTCCTCTATAAATCGGCTGGGTTCCGCGTCGATCAATTTACCCCAGCGATATCGACTTTGGCAATAAGTTAAGATCGCTTGTTTTTCGGCCCGGGTGATTGCCACGTAAAAAAGACGTCGTTCTTCCTCCAGTTCGGCCCGGGTGTTCAAACTCATTCCGTTTGGAAACAGATCTTCTTCCATTCCTACTATATAGACGTATGGAAACTCCAATCCCTTCGCCAGATGTACGGTCATTAGTGCCACTTTATTTTCATCTCCGTTATCATTGTCCAGGTCGGTCACTAGGGCGACATCTTCTAAAAATTCAGCCAATGAACCCGTTGTATCTGCCAATTCTTTTTGCTCCTCCACAAAATCGCGCATCCCATTGAGCAGCTCTTCAATATTTTCGATGCGGGCAATACCTTCAGGGGTTCCTTCCTTTTTTAACTCTTGAACCAAACCCGTATTTTTCGTAACATGTTCGGCGATCTCAAAAGCATCGTAGCCTCTATTGAGTACCTGAAAGCTCTCGATCATGGTAGTGAAGTCCTGCAATTTGTTCCTGGCCCCACTATTGATCTTTAGATCGATCTTATCAACAGCCTTCATCACTTCAAACATAGAACGGTCGTAATGATTGGCTGCTACGATCAACTTCTCAATAGTGGTTTGTCCTATCCCACGAGCAGGATAATTGATGACACGCTTGAGGGCTTCTTCATCTTTGGGATTGAGAATAAGGCGTAGATATGCCAATACATCTTTGATCTCCTTCCGCTGATAAAAACTCAGGCCTCCATAAATACGATAGGGAATATCTTTTTTTCGAAGCGCATCCTCCATGGCCCGTGATTGTGCATTGGTGCGATATAAAATGGCAAAACTATCGTAGTTCAATTGATTGTTCATGGCCGATTCAAAAATATTACCGGCGACAAAACGACCTTCATCGCCATCGGTCATACTGCGATTGATCTTTATTTTATTTCCTTCATCATTGGCCGTCCACACCACTTTCTCAAGTCGGTTCTTATTTTTTTCAATGATACTGTTCGCAGCGTTTACGATGTTTTTCGTCGATCGGTAGTTTTGTTCCAGCCGGTACACTTTCACATCCTCATAGTCCTTCTGAAAGTTCAATATATTTTGGATATTAGCTCCTCGGAATGCGTAGATACTCTGTGCATCATCGCCCACCACACATATGTTCTGAAAACGGTCACTCAACGCCTTTACGATTAAGTACTGACTGTGATTGGTATCCTGATACTCATCCACTAAAATGTATCTAAACCGATCCTGATATTTTGCCAATACCTGCGGAAATCGGGTCAGCAGTTCGTTGGTCTTTAAAAGTAGATCATCAAAATCCATAGCGCCTGCTTTAAAGCATTTATCGACATAGGCTTTATAAATATCTCCCAGGCGCGGTATCTTCGCCATAGTATCTGCCTCGATAAGTTCCGGATCATTGAAATAGGTCTTCACCGTGATCAAACTATTTTTATAGGAAGAAATACGGGCATACACCTGCTTATATTTATAGAGATCCTTGTCGAGTTGCAACTCTTTGATAATGGCTCGGATCACGCTTTGGGAATCCTGAGTGTCGTAGATGGTGAAGTTGGAAGGATATCCCAATTTATCGGCTTCAAAACGTAATATTTTTGCAAAAACACTGTGAAATGTTCCCATCCAAAGATTCTTCACTTCACTACTGCCTACTATTTCAGCGATCCGATTTTTCATTTCACGAGCCGCTTTATTGGTAAAGGTCAGTGCCAAAATATTGAAGGGATCCACCCCTAGCGACATCAGATACGCGATGCGATAGGTTAGCACTCTCGTCTTCCCCGATCCCGCCCCGGCAATCACGATCATCGCTCCATCCTTCTGTAATACCGGCGCCTGTTGCGCCTCATTCAACTGTTTTAAATATTCCTGCAATTTTCTGTTAATTCTGAAGTAATTCTGAAGTAATTCTGAAAGGTGAAAATACAGAAAATCACTTGAACTGAATACCCCTCTATTCAGAATTTATAAACAACAAGGCTACTATTCGTTTTGCTGAAATTTTGAATACCTTTAGCTCTTCGAAGGATGTCAATCAAAATGGCATCAGCCCTATGGAATTAGGTAATTATTCTTGATAGCTTTAGGGTGTGGAAATTGAATTATATGGACGCAGTATTTGAATTTATTAAAAGCATCCCTTGGTGGGGCTGGATCCTAATTATTTTGGCCATGATCGCTTTGCGGGATATATTTTTTCAGCGGAAGCATACCATTAGCCATAACTTTCCAATTATTGGTCATATCCGATACTTATTCGAAGGGATAGGCCCAGAGATGCGGCAATATTTTGTGGCAAATAATCGGGAAGAGTTACCCTTTAACCGTATCGAACGGGGGTGGGTCTATGCTTCAGCAAAAAAAGAAAATAATTACGAAGGATTTGGGACCGATCGTGATATCTATGCCCATCATCATATTTTCATAAATAATGCTATGATGCCGTTTCAAATTGGTGAGAATCATCCCAACACACTAGATAAAAACTTTTTACCATGTGCCAAAGTCATGGGTGCTTTCAATAAAAGGAAAAAACCTTATCGTCCGGCTTCCATAATCAATGTTTCTGCAATGAGTTTTGGGTCATTATCGGCCAAAGCTTTGGAATCCTTGAACAAAGGAGCCAAAATGGCCGGAGCTTATCACAACACAGGTGAAGGCGGATTATCACCCTATCACAGTCATGGCGGGGATGTAGTCTTTCATTTTGGAACAGGGTATTTTGGAGTACGAGCAGAGGATGGCGGATTCTCCATGGAAAAATTGATCACATTGGTCGAGGACCATCCCTTTGTGAAAGCCATTGAAGTGAAGCTTTCGCAAGGCGCTAAACCGGGTAAAGGAGGTGTGCTGCCGGGTGCAAAAATCAGCAGAGAAATTGCTAGAATTCGAGGGGTGGAAGTTGGGAAAGACGTGCTCTCACCACCCAATCACAGTGCATTTTCAAATGTTCCCGAACTGTTCGACTTCATTGAAAAAATTGCCGAGGCAACCGGATTGCCTGTTGGAGTAAAAGCCGCGATTGGGAAGTTGGACGAATGGGAGGAGTTGGCAGATCTAATGGTGGAGACCGGAAAAGGCCCCGATTTTATTACGGTTGATGGTGGCGAAGGGGGAACCGGGGCGGCGCCTCCAAGTTTTGTAGATCACGTTTCGCTTCCCTGGGTCTATGGTTTTAGTGATTTGTATAAAGTATTTAAGAAAAGACGCCTTACAGAGCGCATCGTATTTATAGGAAGCGGAAAATTGGGTTTTCCTGCAAAAGCGGCGATGGCCTTTGCCATGGGAGCAGATTGCATCAATGTGGCTCGTGAGGCTATGATGAGCATAGGCTGCATTCAGGCTCAAATTTGCCATACCAACAGATGTCCAAGTGGCGTGGCTACGCAAAGCAAATGGTTGCAGGGCGGAATTAATATTCCGTTGAAGAGCGAACGCCTGGCACAGTACTTCAGGACTTTTCGAAAAGAGCTCATAGAAATAACTCATGCCGTGGGTTATGAACATCCCTGTCAATTTAAGATGAGTGATATCGATATGAATATAGGCGACGCAAATCTCTCAAAAGAGCTTGATAGAACGTATATGTACGAGAAAGATCCTGTTCCTTTTACGAATATGCAGGATTTAAAGGATTGTATGTATTTGGGAGGGAAATATGGACCGAAAATTAATTAATTTCTGGTTTCTTTCGATTTGCATGATTTGTAAAGTATAGTAAAACATACTATGTTTGTTCAAACTCATATTATACTTATGGAAGAAATGACACAAATCCTCAGTTACTTTGCTTACCTGCTCCCGGCAATTGTAGTAGCTATTATAGTCTACTATTTTTTTAAAGGACACATAGCTAATGAAGAGGGAAGAAGACGCTATTTGATCCAAAAAGAAGCGCAAAATAAGGTGTTGCCAATGCGTTTACAGGCGTATGAGCGACTTTCTTTGCTTTTAGAGCGCATAGACCCCAATAAATTATTGATCCGTGTAAAACCTTTCTCGGACGACCTCGAAAAATACGAGAAGCTTCTTATTCAAAACATAGAAACGGAATTCGAGCACAATGTTACTCAACAAATATATGTGACACCGGAATGTTGGAATTTGATCAATGCTGCGAAAAATGCGACGATCCACGTTATTCGTCAAGCGGTAATGCATGAAAATGCCAGTGATGCAGATGGGATTCGTGAATATTTATTGCGTAACTTTATGGAAGAGATCACACCCTCCCAAAAAGCCCTTGCCTATATGAAAAAAGAGGTATCCGAGTTATTTTAGGCGTCCGGTCCTTTTATTTCATTCAACTCGATGTTTTTCTGTTTTGCATACTGAAAACCACTTTCCCACCACTCTGTCATTTTTTCTTTGTCGAATATCAACGAATTAGTGGTTAGAAGGGTAGGAGTATAATACAAATTGATAATTGCATCATTGTGAACGGCGGTAAATTTACCTATGCGAATATTCTGCTTTTCTATCCTATCTACCATGAAAGCAAACATGCTGGTAAGCAACGAAAACGGATTTTTAGATGGCATCCGATTGTAATGGGTAACTTCTGTTTCTAAAACGATCACGTCAACCTCGGTCGCTCCCCTATTGATCGCCTCCTCGATGGGCACCACGCTGCCAAAACCACCATCTGCATATTCGCAGCCTCCCTTTTTTGCCAAACTCATAAAAGGTGTGTAATTGCAAGAAATCCAAATCCAGTCACAAAAATCGGTGTAACTACAATCATTTATGGATTTATACTCTATCTGGTTGAGCGAAAGGTTTGATACGGTGACAACAATATCTATAGAACTCTCCTTGAGTTTGTTGAACTCTTCTTCCGTAAAAACCTCAATAATAAGTTTCTTTAAATTGTAGCTTTCTCCAAAGGTCTTTCTTCCTTTGACGATATTTTTTATTACGTTGAAATGATTGATCCCAATTTGCCTAATGCCGTATTTTTCCTTTTTAATCACAAATGGGCAACTGCTGAATATACTCGACTGATCTATCGATGTATATATTTCCCTGATCTTAGCTACCTTGTTCAATGCCAAATGAGGGATTAACAAGCTACCCGTGGAAGTCCCTACAAACAGGTCATATATATGAGAAGTTTCCAATAAATATTGCGCCACACCACCTGCAAATGCGCCTTTACTCCCTCCACCCGATATAACCAATGCTCTCATTTCTCTAGTATTTTTTGTAAATAGTTAGACGTTTTCTCGTCCCCTGCCCGAGCTAAGATCAATAACCGATCCTTATAGGTACCGATCTCCAACAACCCGTCCAATAAGTTACGAGTATAATTTCTAAAACGCCAATTGTGATGTCCACAAGCATCTATGAGATCCTTAAGTACCTGATCATCATATAATCCCAATATATCTATATATTCAAACGCTTTTTGCCGTAT
>Ga0114949_10001431_pt1 | contig 14569 bp, 11 predicted proteins | sample N074metaG_FD_83505 | JGI IMG/M metagenome (GOLD analysis project Ga0114949, IMG submission 83505) | Deep subsurface microbial communities from Kermadec Trench to uncover new lineages of life (NeLLi) - N074 metaG | ecosystem: Environmental > Aquatic > Marine > Ocean trench > Sediment | place... | reverse complement strand
TGGAAGAATACAATGCCAAGCGTTGGCGCGTGGCAGTCTCTGTGGGCGTCATCTGCTGGGTGCTGGGAATAGGCACGGTATTGTCGTTCAACCTCTGGGCAGAAACCTACGTTGTGGGTGAACTGACCTTCTTCGGGTTCATCGACTATGTTTCTCAGAACATCATGTTGCCTCTTGGTGGCGTGCTCATCGCGTTGTTTGCCGCGTATGGGTTGCCGAACACCGTTGTTGGGTCCCAGCTTGGGTTGCGGGAAGGTCCATTTGCCGTACTCTGGAAGGTCGTAATAGGGTTTATTGCGCCGGCGGCTGTACTCATCGTGCTCATTGCGCCGATTTTCGACGTTGTGCTGGAATTCTTGGGCCTTGGTTGAATCTCCAGGACGAAGCGCAGGTAAGTCTGCCGAGCGCAGTCAGTCGGCAGGCCGGATCGAGCAGCCCTGCATGAATATCGAAGTCGTCTACGCGCTGCCAGACACCCAAACGGTCCACCGAATCGAGCTTGAGTCAGGGGCGACGGTGGCGGATGCCCTTCGGGCAGTATCTGGAATCCCACCATTCGTGGATTTGGCGCTCGATGAACATGCCGTCGGTGTTTTCGGGGAGCCGGTGGAGGTCAACAGGCCGTTGCAGGATGGTGATCGCGTTGAGATCTATCGAACGCTCGCCGTGGACCCAAAGGAAGCGCGCCGATTGCGCGCAGATTCCTAACCTGAATTAGCGGTTACTCGCTCCGAAGCGGCGTCTTGTGGTTCCGCTTCCGCTGGTGTCTCACCATCCGGGTGAGACCCGGTTGGTGCGTAGTCTCCGGTGAAGTAGGCGAGTACGTCGTTCTCGAAGTAAAGGCTCATGCGCTTCTCGTCCTCATACACGCCGGGTACGACTACGGTATAAATATAGTCCCAACGATCTTCGTTGAACGTGTTGCGCGCAACCGGTTCACCCATGACGAACGCGACCTGGCTGCGGGTCATGCCCGGCTTGAGCTGATCGATCATCTCCTGCGAAATCAGATTGCCTTGCTGGATGGTGATTTTGAACACGCGGGGTATCTTGGGCATGCTGCAGCTCGCGGCGGCCACCAGCAGAGAGAAGATAATGAGCCGGGACAACATACGCATTAACAGCCTGCTCGAGTTTCAAGGCGCCGCATTTTACCGGGGGACTCCTGGCGGTTCAATACATCTGGGCTAGGAGTCTGCGCGGTAGAAAACTCCGTCACAAGAAAGTACCACGGCGAGGACAGTTTTTCGCTCTTTTGAGGCGCAGAGTGGCGCAACGAAAAAGTGCGGAAAAATGGACCGCTGCGGTGCTTTCGTAGTAGGAATCTTTTCTACCGCGCAGACTCCTAATGGACTGCATCGGCATTCGCCTCGGACAATAGCGTGCGGGCATAGTCCCGGGACTCCTGGGTAACGTCCGCTCCTGCCAGCATGCGGGCCAGTTCGTCGATTCGCGTATCCTCGGCCAACGGCTCTATGTGGGTGTCCTGCTTTGCGTCTTTGTGTACGCGTAAATGGCGCTGTCCAAGCGCCGCTACCTGCGGGGCGTGGGTTACGCAGATTACCTGAGTATGCTCGGCCAGCGCGCGCAGCAGGCGACCGACCACGTCTGCGGTGGTGCCGCCCACGCCGATGTCCGCTTCGTCCAGTACCAGGCAAGGCAAAGCCGTTTTCTCGGCGGCAACAACCTGTATGGCCAGGCTGATTCGCGCTCGCTCCCCACCTGAGGCAATTTTACTCAAGGGTGCGCCGGGATAGTTGGGATTTGTGACGATGTGAAACTCCACCGATTCGCGCCCGCGCTCCGATTCCGCTTCCGAAAAACTCAGATTCAACTCACCACCCTCGATGCCGAGGGTTTTGATGCAGCTGCTAACGGCGGTTGCGAAACTGTTGGCGGCGCTACGGCGTTGTCCGGAAACTACCTTGGCGCGTTTTCTGTAGGCTGCCTCGTGTTGCTGGGCGGATTCTGCCAGCGCGACAAAGGCGGTTTTGTCCGTAGAGATCTCGTCGAGTTCGACTTGTAGTTTACTATAGTGGCTGGCGAGGTCCGAGGGCGCCACTTGATGCTTGCGGGAGAGATCGTGCACCAGAGCCAGCCGCACATCGATGGTTGTCAGATATTCGGGGTTCACTTCCAATGAGTCGTCGTAACCGCGCAGGTCGCGTACCGCGTCGTCTATCAAAGCCAGTGCAGAATTGAGGAACTCCCGGGCGGCGACGAGTTGTGGCTGGTCGTCATCGATTCCTTCAAGGGCGCGCAAAGTTCGACGAACTGGATCCATATCTTCGAGTGTAGTCATTGAATCCGCGACTATTCCTCGCAGGTCCTGTGCTTGGTTCAAGCGCTTGTGTTCCTTCTCTATGCGCTCGAATTCGCCTTCTGCCAAGGCAAGCGTCGCCAGCTCTTCGAGCTGATAGTTGAGCAAGGAAGCTCGGTCTTCTTTACTGGCGAGGAGGTCGCGCAACCTGTCTGCCGCCGCGAGATCATCGCGCCAGGCACGGTAGCTCGACCGCATTGGGTGAAGATCGGATTCTTTGACACCGTAGTCGTCGAGAAGGGTCAGCTGCACATCTTTGTTCGCAAGCCGCTGGTTTTCGTGCTGAGAATGGATGTCGAGAAGTCCTTCGGTGAAAGTGCGTAGTACCTGGCGAGTTACGGGGGTGCCGTTGATGAAAGCTCGCGAACGCCCATCGCGGCTGACGATACGCCGCACCAGGCAACGGCCGGGTTGGTCCTCGTCACAAAGCGCAAGCTCCGAGAGATAGGCAAAGGCGTCTGTGGTCTCAGCCAACTCGAATTCCGCGCTGACATCGGCGCGCTGGGCACCAGGACGGATAACATCGGTGTTGGCCCGCTCGCCGATCACCAGACCAAGGGCGCTGAGTAAGATGGACTTACCGGCGCCGGATTCCCCGGTGATCACCGTCAGACCAGGGGTCAGATCGATGTCGAGGAATGAAACCAGGGCAAAATCTCTGATAGTGAGCTGTTTGAGCGTGGCCTGTCGCGGTGCTGCGATTTTTTTTGCTTTAGTCATTGCCGCCGATTGTCGTAATTACAGGTGTTAGATCAAATCATCAAGCCTAATATGCGCCTGGGGTGCCTGGCTGATGTAGGATCATGAGCCTGGGCCGTGTCCGAAGATACGCATCGAGAAAATAGCACATTAAGCAGCGAAAATGCTTAAGACGCTGCCAAACGGTGTTTGCATGTGTAAAGTAACGTCAGGGAAATGAAGAAGAAGACCGAAGAGCCAGTCGACAGCCGCGCCAAGCACCTGTTCAAGATGCTGGTGGAGAGGTACATATCCGAAGGTGTGCCGGTCGCCTCGAAGATGCTCGCCACCCAGCCCGGGGTGGATGTCAGTCCGGCCACCGTGCGTAACATCATGGCCGAATTCGAAGCGCAAGGGCTGGTACGCTCGCCTCACACTTCAGCAGGTAAGATACCCACCGACTTGGGTTTGCGCTTTTTTGTGGATTCGCTGTTGTCGATCCAGCCGCTGAACGAAGCCCAGGTGCATCAGGTGGAGCAGGAGCTCAATCCGGATTTATCGCCCAAAGAACTCGTCGAATCGGCGTCTCTCCTCCTTTCTCACATCACCCATATGACCTGTGTCGTGACCCTGCCGAAGCGTGATCAGGTTGCGCTCAGGCAGGTCGAGTTTCTACCACTAGCGGGAAACCGACTGTTGGTCATACTGGTTTTGAACGACCGTGAGGTGCAGAACCGGGTGATTCATACCGATCGGGAATATGATGAAACCGAGCTCACCCAGGCTGCTAACTTCATCAATCGTGAATACGGTGGCCTCTCGCTGATGAGTATTCGAGCAGCGCTCCTCACAAGCATGCAGGAGGACAAGGATCAAATGAGCACTCTGATGCAGACAGCGCTCGACGTGGCGACACGCGCTTTCGAAGACATTGGAGATGATGATCATCAACAGCTCGTGGTGTCCGGGGAAACCAACCTCCTCGACATCACGGACGATACCAAAACCGTACGCACGCTGTTTGAAGCCTTTTCACGTAAAGGAGGCATTCTGCACCTCCTCGATCGCTGCCTCGATACCAACGGGATTCAGCTGTTCATCGGTGGGGAATCCGGTTACGAACTCTTCGATGAATTGAGTCTGGTCACGTCCCCTTACGAAGTGAACGGGCAGCTGGCGGGCGTGCTGGGTGTACTCGGACCCACACGGATGGCTTATCAGGATGTCATTCCGGTGGTGGACATCACCGCGCGGGTCCTTGGCGCGGCAATGAACTACTGAAAATCCCCCGATTTTACTACCCGCGTACGTACCCACTCGGTCTGACGTTGTTTGAACGCTGCCTCTTGAATTTGTTTTACCCGGACATACATACCTCGATGAGCGCGAGCTAGCCGTTCGGGCCGACTTTTTGGCGAAATGGAGTAGACCAGAACATGGCGGATGAAAAATCACCCGACGAAGAAGGTGTCGACAAGGCCTCAGAAGCTGGTGGAACGGATGCTGAGGTTGAGAAAGAGGAAAAGGCTGAAGGATCAGAGGAAGAGGAAGGATCAGAGGAAGAAGTAGAAAACGAAGAAAGAGAAGAGGAAGAAGGAGAAGAGGAAGATTCCCCTGAAGCCGAGGCGGAAGACGAACCACCCACCGTCGAATCGCTGAGTGCCGCGTTGGTCGAGGCTGAAACCAAAGTCGCAGAATTTAAGGATCAGGCGTTACGGGCGAAGGCCGATGTGGAGAATATTCGCCGGCGCTCGGCCCGGGATGTCGAGAATGCCCACAAATATGCACTCGAGAGAATGACCGGCGAGCTTCTGCCGGTGCTCGATAGCCTCGAAAAAGCTGTCGAGAGTGCGTCGATGGCAACCCAGGCCAGTGCCATCGGCGAGGGTGTCGAGCTTTCCTTGAAGATGTTTCTCACCGTGCTGAGCCGGTTTGGAATTGAGCAACTCGATCCTCTGGGTGAGCCGTTTGATCCTCAATTCCATGAGGCACTCGCCATGGTTGAGAAGCCGGATAGCGAGCCGAATTCGGTCATGGAAGTCATCCAGCGCGGTTATTCGCTCAACGGGCGCCTGGTGCGCGCTGCGAAGGTTGTCGTCGTTAAGGCTGCCGGTGGGGATGAAGAATGTGCCGTGAATGCCGATGCGTGAGCGTCGTGAGTGGATTAAGGGTTGAGAAAGCTCAAGAAGGCCAAATATAGCTAGTTGTGGAGGACTTGAGTCCTCCGAGTAGAAAAGAATTGGAGATTAGAACAATGGGCAAGATCATCGGCATTGACCTCGGTACCACCAACTCCTGTGTGGCGGTGTTAGAAGGCAAGGAAGCCAAGGTCATCGAAAATTCCGAAGGGGATCGCACCACGCCGTCCGTCATCGCCTATGCGGAAGACGGCGAAATTCTGGTTGGCCAGAGTGCCAAACGTCAGGCGGTCACTAACCCGGAAAATACCCTGTTTGCCGTTAAGCGGCTCATTGGCCGCAAGTTCAAAGACGATGTGGTGCAGAAGGACATCAAGATGGTGCCCTACAAAATTACCGGGGCTAAAAACGGTGACGCCTGGATCGATGTGAAGGGCGAACATCTCGCACCGCCACAGATATCTGCGGAAGTCCTGAAAAAAATGAAAAAAACGGCGGAAGAATATCTCGGTGAACCCGTCACGGAAGCCGTGATCACAGTTCCTGCATATTTCAACGACTCGCAGCGCCAGGCCACCAAAGATGCAGGGCGCATTGCGGGTCTGGAGGTCAAACGCATCATCAATGAGCCGACCGCGGCGGCACTGGCGTACGGGCTCGACAAGAAACGCGGTGACGCCAAGATTGTCGTCTACGACCTCGGTGGTGGGACGTTCGACATCTCGGTCATCGAGATTGCAGAGATCGACGGTGAGCACCAGTTCGAGGTGCTTTCGACCAACGGGGACACCTTCCTTGGTGGTGAAGATTTTGATCTGCGCATCATCGATTACCTGGCGGAGGAATTTAAAAAGGACAACAGTGTCGACCTGCACAAGGATCCGATGGCCCTGCAGCGCCTGAAAGACGCCGCGGAAAAAGCCAAGATCGAGTTGTCCTCCAGCCAGCAAACCGAGATCAACCTGCCCTACATTACGGCGGATCAGTCGGGGCCGAAGCACCTGGTGTTGAAGCTCACCCGGGCAAAGCTCGAATCCCTGGTGGAAGAACTGGTGGAGCGAACGATCGGCCCATGCCGCATTGCCATGCAGGATGCAGGGTTGAAGTCGAGCGATATCGACGATGTGATCCTCGTTGGCGGGCAAACGCGGATGCCATTGGTGCAGGAAAAAGTGAAAGACTTTTTCGGCAAGGAAGCGCGCAAGGACGTTAACGCGGACGAAGCGGTGGCTATCGGCGCATGTATTCAAGCGGCGGTTCTTGCCGGGGACGTGACGGATGTGCTGCTGCTCGATGTAACGCCGCTATCACTCGGTATCGAAACTCTGGGCGGGGTAATGAGTGCGCTCATCGAAAAGAACACCACCATCCCGACGAAGAAGCAGCAGGTATTTTCAACAGCGGATGACAACCAGACGGCTGTAACCATTCACGTGTTACAAGGCGAACGGAAACAGGCGACACAGAACAAGTCGCTTGGCAGGTTTGATCTGCAGGATATTCCACCGGCGCCGCGAGGGCTCCCTCAGATTGAGGTGAGCTTCGATATAGATGCCAATGGAATTCTCAATGTTTCGGCGAAGGACAAAGCAACCGGCAAGAAACAGTCCATCGAGATCAAAGCGTCCAGCGGGTTGTCGGAGGATGAAATCGACCAGATGGTTCATGATGCCGAAGCACACGCTGAGGAAGATCAGAAGTTCGAAGAGCTGGTGATTTTGCGCAACCAGGCGGACAGTCTCGTTCACGGCGCCCGTAAGGCCGTAATCGATGCGGGCGACAACGCGACGGATGATGAGAAAGAAGCGATCGAGAGTGCAGCCGTTGCTTTGGAAGAAGCGCTGAAAAACGGCGACAAGGAAGACATCGAAGCGAAGATTCAGACCCTCTCCGAGGCGTCCGGCAGCCTTGCCCAGAAGATGTATGCAGAAGCCGAACAAGCCGAGGCGGGTGCTGACGAGGGGTCTTCAGAGGATGCCGATGCCGGCGGTGATGGTGATACGGTGGACGCGGAGTTCGAAGAGGTCGAAGACGATAAGGCCGAAAAGTAAGCAAAAGGTTGAATGACTGGTAATGGTACCGACGCACGCGCTTCGCGTGCGTCGCTTTGTATGGCCGGGTAGCAGCCGAGGGTCATGCAAGGGGTTGGTGCGCAGGTTGGATGCTACTGGTTGATAAATGGCAAAACGAGATTATTACGATGTGCTGGGGGTAGGCCGAGACGCGCCGGAAGCGGACGTCAAGAAGGCCTATCGGCGGCTTGCCATGAAATATCATCCCGACCGTAATCCTGACGATGTCAGAGCAGAAGACAAGTTCAAAGAAGCGACCGAGGCGTACAAGGTGCTTACCGACGAGGACAAACGCCGCACCTATGACCGATTCGGGCACGCCGGTGTGGATGCGAGTGCCGGGGGTATGGGGGGCGGTTTCGAGAACACCAGCTTCGGCGACATCTTCAGCGACGTTTTCGGCGACATCTTCGGAGGAGCCTCCGCCGGTGGTCGGGCCCGTACCTCGGCTCATCGTGGAGCCGATTTGCGTTACGCGCTCGATCTGGATCTCGAGCAGGCCGTTGGCGGTGATACCATCGAAATCAAGGTTCCAGTGCTCTCGGCCTGTGACAAATGTGACGGCTCGGGGGCAAAGTCGGGCACCAGGCCAAGCACCTGCCCCGACTGTAAGGGCGCGGGCCAGATACGCGTTGCGCAAGGGTTCTTCTCGCTGCAGCAAACCTGTCCTCGATGTCGGGGCGCAGGCCAGGTCATCAAAGATCCCTGCGGAAATTGCGGTGGTGCAGGACGGGTAGAGAAGCGTAAGACACTCTCGGTGAAGATCCCGGGGGGTGTGGACGTCGGCGACCGCATCCGCCTGGCGGGTGAAGGGGAAGCGGGTATCAATGGCGGGCCTTCAGGTGATCTCTATGTGCAGATCGAGGTGCGTGAGCACCCAATCTTCCGTCGTGACGGTAAGAATTTGTACTGTGAGGTACCGATATCGTTTGTCGATGCGGCGCTGGGGGGAGATCTGGAAGTGCCGACGCTCGCTGGCCGGGTGAAACTGAAGATTCCATCGGAAACCCAGACTGGAAAACTATTTCGGCTGCGCGGTAAAGGAGTCACCCCCGTGCGTGGTGGTAGCGTGGGAGATCTACTCTGTCGCATAGTGGTCGAAACGCCAGTCAAACTATCCGATAAGCAAAAGAAATTGCTAAAGGATTTTCGCACCAGCCTCGCCGAGGGCGGCAGCAAACACTCGCCCCAGGAAAGCTCCTGGTTTAAAGCGGTGAAGGACTTCTTCGATAGATTAAGATAAGCGCCCGCACGATCGCTCGTTGTTTTTTTGAAGGGGGATGAATGACGCGTATCGCAGTGACCGGCGCGGCCGGTCGAATGGGTAAAACGCTGGTTCAGGCTATTCACAAAGGGGCGGATGTCACCTTAACTGCTGCTTTTGAGCGCGTTGACTCGAGCCTGATTGGTGTTGACGTCGGTGAGCTTGCCGGAATCGGAAACATCGATGTGAAGCTTTCTACCGACCCATCGGCCGAACTCGACCGTTTCGACACTCTGATCGATTTCAGTATTCCGGACGCGACGTTGAGCGCGGTCAGCACCTGCGCGCAAGCCGGTAAGCGGCTTGTGATCGGCACGACTGGATTCGACGATGCCGGATTGGCGGCCATCCGCGCAGCAGCCGAGATGACGCCGATCATGATGGCTGCGAACATGAGTGTAGGGATCAACCTGTGTTTTAAACTGATCGAGATGGCGGCCCTGGTGCTCGGGGACGATGTGGATGTCGAAATCATCGAAGCCCACCATCGTCATAAAATCGATGCGCCATCCGGAACCGCCCTGCGGATGGGAGAGATTGTCAGCCGGGTTCTTGATCGCAATTTCGCGGAGGTGTCCGTGTTCGGTCGCGAGGGAACCGTTGGCGAAAGGGATCGGCGTACCATCGGCTTCTCGAGCGTTCGTGCCGGAGACATTGTCGGGGAACATACCGTGATGTATGCAGGTAATGGCGAGCGGATAGAGATTACCCATCGTGCCAGCAGCCGCTCGAATTTTGCCGAAGGAGCGCTACGGGCGGTAAAATTTCTGGAAAACCAATCCAACGGCCTATTTGATATGCAGGATGTGCTGGGCATCAACAGTTGAGTTGAGTAAACTACGCCCCGGGAAAAAAGGCGAGATCGAAGGCGTCCCTTAGGTGGGGTAGCGAATCGACCTCGCCTTTTTGTAAGCGTCCTTAGATGGGCGTCAGTTGGTGCCTGTCCAGACCCGTGGCCGCGGAATGCGCGACTTCCGGGTAGAAACTTCGAAGAAGTTTCTCAGCAGATTCGCACGGGGACTGGCGCGATGGGCATGGATGCCCACTACGTACGGACTACGTTCGCATCTTTCGCAAGGAAAATGCGAGTCTTACGGAGTCAGACGACGGAAGAAACTGCCTCCTCGATTGAGAGGGCAATTTCTGGACAAAATAGCTAACCTGGGAAGAAGTGTTGATACCGGCGTTGCTCGCCCTCGAAGACGGCAGTTTATTCCGCGGTCAGTCCGTTGGTATAACCGGAATGTCGGTGGGAGAAGTCGTTTTTAATACGGCGATGACCGGATATCAGGAAATACTCACCGATCCTTCCTATGCCCGCCAGATCATCACGTTTACCTATCCGCAGATCGGCAATACGGGCGTAAATCTCGAAGACGTTGAATCCGACAAGATCTGGGCGAGTGGGCTGGTCGTTCGCCAACTTCCCCGACAGGGTAGCAACTGGCGCATGCGGCTGAGTTTGAGGGAATACTTGACCCAGCAAGGCATTGTGGCGATTGCCGATGTCGATACCCGCCGGTTGACCAAGCTGATACGGAGCAAGGGAGCGCTCTCGGGGTGTATTGCGGCAGGAGAAGAACTGACCGTGTCTGCAACCCTGGCGGCGGCACGGGGATTTCCCGGGTTGATGGGTATGGACCTGGCCAAGGAAGTAACGCGTAGCGACATGGTTGGCTGGGACGAGAGTACCTGGAATCTGGGCACGGGCTACGGCAAGCGAAGCTCGGAAAAATTTCATGTGGTTGCCTATGATTTCGGCGTGAAGCGCAACATATTGCGTATGCTCGCGGAGCGTGGATGCCGCTTGACGGTGGTTCCGGCGACAACCACTGCGGCCGATGTGCTGGCGCTCGAGCCTGACGGCGTTTTCCTTTCCAACGGCCCTGGCGACCCGGAGCCATGCGACTACGCGATAAAAGCCATTGCTGAACTGTTAGAAGTAGCCCTGCCGATTTTTGGCATCTGTCTCGGCCACCAGTTGCTGTGTCTGGCCAGTGGCGCGCGAACGATAAAAATGCGCCATGGACACCACGGAGCAAACCATCCGGTAAAGGATCTGCGAACCGATGCGGTCATCATCACGAGTCAGAACCATGGTTTTGCCGTTGACGTCGAGAGCCTGCCTGCCTGTGTCGAGGTAACCCACCTATCGCTCTTCGACGGCACTTTGCAGGGGATTCGTCGTACCGACAAGCCGGCATTCAGTTTTCAGGGGCATCCGGAAGCGAGCCCTGGTCCCCAGGACTGCGCTTACCTTTTTGATGAGTTCATCGAATTGATGGAGGCGCGAGTTGCCTAGACGTTCCGACATCCAATCTGTTCTGGTTCTGGGCGCGGGCCCCATCGTCATCGGCCAGGCTTGCGAATTCGATTACTCGGGTGCACAAGCTTGCAAGGCACTCCGGGAAGAGGGCTGCCGGGTAGTGCTGGTCAATTCGAACCCGGCGACCATCATGACCGATCCGTCCATGGCAGATGCAACTTACATCGAACCCGTGGAATGGCAAACGGTTGCCAAAGTCATCGAGAGAGAGCGACCGGATGCCCTGTTGCCGACGATGGGCGGACAGACAGCGCTCAACTGTACGCTCGATCTGGTTCGTGAGGGCGTGCTGGAGCGGTTCGGCGTCGAGTTGATCGGGGCCAGTCAGGACGCAATCGACAAGGCCGAAGATCGGGAGCGGTTTGATCGCGCCATGAAGCGAATCGGCCTTGAGACTCCCCGTTCCGCCATTGCCCACAGCTTGGAAGAAGCTGTGCAGGTGCAAAGCCAGTTGGGTTTTCCGTGCGTCATCCGGCCGTCGTTTACCCTCGGGGGCAGTGGCGGTGGGATCGCTTACAACAGTGAAGAGTTTACCGAGATTTGCCGTCGGGGGTTGGATCTATCGCCTACGAACGAGTTGCTGATCGACGAGTCCTTACTTGGTTGGAAAGAGTTTGAGATGGAGGTGATTCGCGACAAGCGCGACAACTGCATCATTGTTTGCTCTATCGAAAATTTTGATCCGATGGGGGTACATACGGGCGACAGCATTACCGTCGCACCAGCACAGACGTTAACGGACAAGGAATACCAACTGCTGCGTAACGCATCCATTGCCGTATTACGCGAGATCGGAGTCGAAACCGGGGGCTCCAACGTGCAGTTTGCCATCGATCCCAAAGATGGCAGGATGGTCGTCATCGAGATGAACCCGAGGGTATCTCGTTCTTCGGCGCTGGCATCGAAAGCAACGGGTTTCCCCATCGCGAGGGTGGCGGCGAAGCTGGCCCTGGGTTACACGCTCGATGAGTTGGACAATGAGATCACGGGGGTCACCCCGGCGTCATTCGAGCCGAGCATCGACTATGTGGTAACGAAGGTGCCGCGGTTCACGTTCGAGAAATTCCCACAGGCGGATAGCAGATTGACAACGCAGATGAAATCCGTTGGCGAGGTCATGGCGATCGGCCGCACGTTTCAAGAATCGTTGCAAAAAGCGTTGAGAAGTCTGGAAACCGGCATGACCGGGTTGGATTCGGTGCTCAATGCCGAAGGACGGGAAGCACGATCGATTCTCCAGAGGGAGTTGACCACTCCGGGTGCGGAACGCGTTTGGTACGTGGCCGATGCTTTCAGGCAGGGTATGAGTCTCCAGGAAGTACAGGAACTGACCACTATCGACCCATGGTTCCTGGCCGAGATAGAAGATCTTGTTGCGACCGAACTGAGTTTGAGCGGATCGGATCTGGCATCCCTTGACGCGGGCAGCTGTTATCAGCTGAAGCGCCAGGGGTTTTCGGATGCCCGCCTGGCATTCTTGTTGGGGGTCGCCGAGGACGATTTTCGCGCCCATCGCTTGTCGTTGGGCATCAAACCCGTTTATCGACGGGTCGATACCTGTGCAGCCGAGTTCCCGGCTGCCACCGCCTACATGTATTCCACCTACGAAGAGGAGTGCGAGGCACAACCTTCAGAGGTTAAGAAAATCATGATACTGGGGGGTGGGCCGAATCGCATCGGGCAGGGCATCGAGTTCGATTACTGCTGTGTGCACGCGGCGCTGGCTTTGCGCGAAGACGGTTTTGAAACCATTATGGTCAACTGTAATCCCGAAACCGTATCGACGGATTACGACATATCGGATCGATTGTACTTTGAGCCGGTGACGCTCGAAGACGTTCTGGCGATCGTCGATGTCGAACAGCCAACCGGCGTCATCGTTCAGTTCGGCGGACAGACTCCCCTGAAGCTGGTCGAGCAGCTCGAACGTGCGGGCGTGCCAATTATCGGCACCAGCGCCGACGCCATTGATCGTGCCGAAGACCGTCAACGGTTTCAGAAGATGATCGAGAAGCTTGGCCTCAAACAGCCGTCTAACCGCACGGTTACGGATGCGGAAACCGGGTTGGCTGGCGCGCGCGCCATCGGGTTCCCGATCGTGGTGCGACCTTCGTACGTGCTCGGTGGACGGGCAATGGAAATTGTCTTCAACGAGGAAGAACTTACCCGTTATCTGAAAAAAGCGTTCGAGGTTTCCAACAATGCGCCAGTACTTTTAGATCGGTTCCTCGACCAGGCGATCGAGATCGATGTCGATGCGGTGTGCGACGGTGAGCAGGTTGTGATCGGGGCCATCATGCAGCATATCGAACAGGCCGGCGTACACTCAGGTGATTCGGCATGTTCCCTGCCTCCTTACCAGCTTTCGGACGAAGTGCAGAACCGGATTCGTGAGCAGGTCAAGGCGATGGCCCTGGAACTCGAGGTGGTGGGTCTCATGAATGTGCAGCTTGCGGTGCAGGGCAGGGACATTTACGTGTTGGAGGTAAATCCTCGCGCTTCGCGTACAGTGCCCTTCGTGTCCAAGTGCATAGGTATATCGCTTGCGCAGATCGCCGCACGCTGCATGGCTGGCACGAGTCTTGTCGAACAGGGCTTCACCGAGGAAATCATTCCCACCCAGATCTATGTGAAGGAATCGGTGTTTCCCTTTGTGAAGTTCCCGGGAGTCGATCCAATCCTTGGACCCGAGATGAAATCCACCGGCGAAGTCATGGGCGTGGGCGACAGCTTTGGTGAGGCCTTCGCCAAGGCGGCTCTTGGTGCCGGGGTGTTGCTGCCGGATGGTGGCAGGGCTTTCATCAGCGTCAAAGAATCGGACCGGCCGGGTCTTGCCGCGCTCGGTCGAGACCTTGTGGATCTCGGGTTCAGTCTGGTTGCGACCCGAGGTACGGCGGCGGTGTTGCGTGAAGCTGGCATTGAAACAGACACCATCAACAAAGTGACGCAGGGCCGACCGCATGTGGCCGACATGTTGAAAAACGAGCAGATCGATCTCATCGTCAACACTACCGAAGGGCACCAGTCGATTGCCGACTCGGCAGTCATTCGTCGTCTGGCGCTGCTGAACAAGGTTTGTTATACGACGACGCTCACCGGTGGAGAGGCGTACTGCATCGCCATTGCCTACTCCAGGGCAAACCCGGTGGATACCGTTCGGTGTCTACAGGAGCTGCACGCCACAGGTGGATAAAAGTCGTACGGGCTAGAAAATTACTGCCAAAAAGCACACCATAAGCACACACACTTCTCCTGGAAGCGTGCAACATAAAAGAGCGATTCCAATGCCTACCCCGATGACAGTTGAAGGTGCTGATGCGCTTCGCCAAGAATTGCAGCACCGCAAAACAAGCCTCCGCCAGCAGATTACCAAAGCGATTGCCGAGGCACGCGAGCATGGCGATCTCAAAGAGAACGCGGAATATCATGCGGCACGTGAACAGGGTGGCTTCAATGAAGGCCGCATACAGCACATTGAAAGTATGCTGGCCGATGCACAGATTATCGACGTCACCAAGATTACCGCGACCGACAGGGTGATTTTTGGAACGACGGTTACCCTCATCGAGATGGCGACGGGTAAGGAGATCCGCTACAAGATCGTTGGTGAGGATGAAGCGGATCTGAAGTCCGATAAAATCTCGGTGATGTCACCGATTGCCCGTTCGGTGATCGGTAAATCCGTCGGAGACGTTGGCTGCGTGTCGGCCCCGAGCGGCGACGTAGAATATGAAATCAATCGGGTGGAGTATGTTTAAGGAAACGGTGAGT
>Ga0114949_10001429_pt1 | contig 14570 bp, 11 predicted proteins | sample N074metaG_FD_83505 | JGI IMG/M metagenome (GOLD analysis project Ga0114949, IMG submission 83505) | Deep subsurface microbial communities from Kermadec Trench to uncover new lineages of life (NeLLi) - N074 metaG | ecosystem: Environmental > Aquatic > Marine > Ocean trench > Sediment | place... | reverse complement strand
GTCAGATCTCCAGTTTGTTCGGGGGCCGGATCGCTGAAGAGTTGATATTTGGCATGGATTACGTGACGACCGGCGCGTCGAACGATATCGAACGGGCAACAGAAATTGCGCGCAATATGGTCACCAAATGGGGTCTGTCGTCCAAGTTGGGTCCGATTACTTACAGTGAAGAAGACGGCGAGATTTTTCTCGGCCACTCGATAACGCAGCACAAGTTGGTGTCGGATGAAACCGCGCATGTAATCGATGAAGAATTGCGCTTGATCGTCGAGCGTAATTATGCGCGGGCGAAGACGATACTTGGCGAGAAAATCGATAAACTCCACTTGATGGCCGCGGCGCTAATCAAGTACGAAACTATCGACAGCGATCAGATCGACGACATCATGGCGGGTAAGGAACCGCGGGATCCGGCTGATTGGAACGATGACGATAGTGGCAGCACTCCTCCGCTTGCGGCGTCCGATAAGCCGGACGAGACGGAGACCGACGGGACGATTGGCGGACCGGCAAGTTCGCATTGAACGATTAGATTGGCCGGATCGAACCCCGATATTTCAGAAGCGCCCATCTTTCGTAAAATTCTGTTACCGAACGACGCAAGTCTCAGTTTCCCCCGACGATTGGTTTTAGGCTGCGGGCTGAAATTTCGGGAACCTTAACAAGGGCAGATTTATGTCGAAAAAGGACCTTAAGTATTTTGGCACCGATGGTATTCGCGGAACGGTTGGAAAGGCACCGATAACGCCGGATTTCGTCATGAAACTGGGATGGGCGGCCGGCCGCGTCTTTACCCGCGGCAGTGCTAGCAGGCGTAAGGTCCTGATCGGCAAAGATACGCGCGTTTCTGGCTACATGTTCGAGTCCGCCCTAGAGGCTGGGCTGGCGGCGGCTGGCGTTGACAGCCATCTCTTAGGCCCCATGCCAACGCCGGGGATCGCCTATCTAACGCGGACGTTTAACGCCAACGCCGGTATCGTGATCAGTGCCTCGCACAACGGTTTTGAAGATAACGGGATCAAGTTCTTCTGCGGCCGTGGTTTAAAGCTACCAGATGATGTCGAGCGCGAGATCGAAAAAGAATTGGAGCAACCGATGCAATCGGTGACCTCGCGCGAACTCGGCAAGGCGCACCGTATTACCGACGCCGCCGGGCGCTACATCGAATTCTGTAAGAGCACGTTTTCCAACGACATCGATCTGAGCGGCTTGAAGATTGTCGTCGACTGCGCGCATGGGGCAACCTACCACATTGCACCGGCGGTAATGGCCGAGCTTGGCGCGGACGTCGTCGCGCTGGGCAATAAACCGGATGGCTTCAATATCAACGAGGGTGTTGGCGCCACCGCGCCGGAGGCGTTACAGCAGGCGGTATTGGCAGAGGAGGCCGACATCGGTATCGCGCTCGATGGAGATGGCGATCGCTTAATCATGGTCGATCATACCGGTGCGGTGGTGGATGGCGACGAGATCACCTTCATTGTCGCGCGCCAGCGCTATCAACGCGGCCTCCTGAGCGGGGCGGTGGTTGGCACTCAGATGAGCAACCTTGGACTAGAGCGGGCGATACAGACTCTGGGCCTCGAATTCAAACGCGCTAAAGTTGGCGACCGCAATATATTAGAGATGCTGCAGGAGAACGGTTGGGTTCTCGGAGGGGAGAGTTCGGGCCACATTATTTGCCTCGACCTGACGACCACGGGCGATGGTATTATTTCTGCGCTACAAGTGTTGGAGGCGATGGTCCGCAGTGATCACAGTTTGAACTCGCTCAAGGCAGGCATGAGTAAATTCCCGCAAACGTTGATCAACGTGACCATGGCTGGACGCCAGGACGTAACTAATATCAGCCGAATCCGCGAAGCGGTCACTGAGGCGGAACTGCGCCTCGGTAATACCGGCCGCGTGTTGTTACGACCGTCTGGGACCGAGCCGTTGATGCGCGTGATGGTGGAAGGCCAAGACGCGACCTTGGTCGATGAGTTGGCGAAGTACCTTGCCGATGTAGTTGACCAAGCGCTTAACGCTCAGGGCGAAGAAGGGGCCGGAAAAGCGGCCTGAAACGCGGTCGGTTAGGTTGCGGATCGGTAAGATTGCAACCCTCCCTCAGGGCAGCGGGCTTACCCGCGAACCCGTTGCATGCGCCTGTTTTGAGGTCGCGATCGGCGCTGCGCCCCATCGTCGAGCACGCCGCTAAGCGATAGCGTCTACGCTAAGGTTCGTTGGCGAAAAAAAAATCGCAAAAGCTGTTCGAAGACAAGTCCGCAGCGACGTCCGGGGCCGGCTTTTAAGATTAAATGTCGCGTAATAATTCATTGATGCTGACCTTCGCACGCGTTTTAGCATCGACCTGTTTTACGATAACCGCGCAATAAAGGCTATGGCTGCCGTCGGCTGCCGGTAGGTTGCCCGCTACGACTACGGCACCTGCCGGGACGCGGCCGCGACTGATGGTACCGCTCGCGCGGTCATAAATCTTGGTGCTTTGGCCGATGAATACACCCATTGAAATCACCGCACCTTCGCCGACGATCACGCCCTCGACGATTTCAGAGCGTGCACCAATAAAACAATTATCCTCGATGATTGTCGGGTTGGCCTGTAGCGGCTCCAGTACCCCGCCGATGCCGACGCCACCAGATAGATGTACGTTCTTACCAATCTGAGCGCATGAGCCGACCGTGGCCCAAGTATCGACCATCGTCCCGGTATCGACATAGGCGCCGATATTGACGTAACTGGGCATCAATACGACGCCCGAAGCGATATAGCAGCCGCGGCGAACCGTCGCTGGGGGGACGACCCGGGCGCCGATTGCACGAAATTCGTCATCACTAGTTGTGGCGAATTTACTCAGGACTTTGTCATAGTATTTTGTGTGAGCCCCGTTCATGACCTCGTTGTCGCTTAGTCGAAACGACAACAGCACGGCTTTTTTCGCCCACTGATTAACGATCCATTCACTGCCGCGTTTTTCGGCGACCCGGAGTTCGCCGCTATCGAGCCGTCGCAGACAATCGTCGACCGCCGCCTTCACGACCGGATCCGCATTCTGCGGCGAAATGTTGGCCCGATTTTCAAAAGCGTCGTTAATGATTTGTTCGAGATTGTCCATTATGGTCCCTCGCAGCAGTGTCGATTCAAAGTCCTAATAGCGTCGCTGATCAAAAATTCACTCACATTTAACCACGGAGAACACGAAGAACGATCGCATGCCAGATGTGCCCCTATAGCTTACTTATGAGATCCTAGCGACGCTGTTCGAGCAATGCCGCGATGCGCCGCGCGCCGGCTGTACATTTATCAAATTCGTCCACCAAGGCGATCCGAACCCGGTTCTGTCCAGGATTTCCTGTTGCGTCGTTGTGTGCTAGAAACTGGCCCGGCAATGTAATGACATTTTGCTCTTCGATCAACGTACGGCAAAATTCAATATCGTCCATACCGAGCAGCGGCCACAAGTAGAATCCGGCTTCGGGTTCGGGGATCTCCATATAAGGGTTTAGAATCGGGATGACTGCGCGAAATTTATCGCGATAGCGGCGCCGATTCTCCTGCACATGGATTTCGTCACACCACGCGACGGTGCTTGCCGCTTGCACCTGTAGCGGCATGGCGCACCCGTGGTAGGTGCGATAGCGGAGGTAGGCTGCCAGAATTTTCGCATCGCCAGCCGCAAAGCCGGAGCGCAATCCCGGCGCGTTCGAGCGTTTCGACAGGCTATGCATGACGATGCAACGGCGAAAATCCGTGCGACCGAGTTCCCACGCAACCTGGAGCAATCCCACCGGCGGTTGTTGTTCGTCGAGATAAAGCTCGCAATAACATTCATCGGAAACGATGATGAAATCGTGGCGATCCGCAAGCGCGATTAATTCGGCGAGTTGCGCTGCTCGCATGACCCTTCCCGACGGATTGCCGGGCGTGCAAATGTACAGTAATTGGCAATCACGCCAGGTTTCGGCGGGGACGATTTCCAGCGCGGGTAAAAATCCGTTGTCGGCGGGACACGGGATATAATAGGGACGTGCTCCAGCCAGCAGCGCCGCGCCCTCATAGATTTGATATAACGGATTGGGCATCGCGACCGTCGGTGCACGAGCGCGCGGATCGACTAGACATTGGGCGATCGAGAACAGTGCTTCGCGCGTACCATTGACGGGTAATACGTGATGCTCCGGGGCGATCGCCGCCGCCGGCAGTTTAAAGCGCTTGGACAACCAGGCAGCAATCGCGCAGCGCAGCTGTTTGGATCCCCGGGTCGTTGGATAATTTCCGGTACCCGCGATCGACGCGATTAGCGCCTCGTGGATGAAATTTGGCGTCGGCTGTTGGGGTTCGCCGATCGACATATCGATCGGTTCGAGATGCGGTGCGGGTACGACATTTGCGCGGATGGCGGCGAGGCGTTCGAATGGGTAATCTTGAAGATGCTCTAATCCGGGGTTCATCGGTGTTGTCCATCATTTGTTTAGGGTATTCTACGCGCCCTTTTTGACGCTTGAAGCAACGCTCCATGACGCACAAAATCTTAATTCTTGCCGGCGACGGTATTGGCCCCGAAATCATGGGTGCGACCGAAACGCTTATTGCGGCACTCAGTGAGCGATTCGGGCTCGAGGTGGAGGTCCATCATGCGCTAATGGGTGGCGCGGCCATCGACGATTGTGGCAAGCCCTTACCCAACTCGACGCTCCAGCTTGCGCGGGACGCCGATGCGATCCTGTTCGGCGCGGTGGGCGGGCCAAAGTGGGACAAGATTGAGCGCGCGCGACGCCCCGAGCGCGGGTTGCTGGCGCTGCGCTCAGAACTCGATCTCTTTTGCAACCTCCGTCCGGCGATTTTGTTTGAGCCGCTCGCGCCGTCATCGTCGCTGCGACCCGAAATTATCGCGGGTCTCGACATCATGATCATTCGCGAATTAACCGGCGGGATCTATTTTGGCGAACCTCGAGGTATCGAGCAGCTGGAAGACGGTACGCGCATAGGCCGCAATACGCTGATTTATTCCGAGTATGAAATACGACGTATCGCAGGTGTCGCGTTCGACATTGCGGCTAAGCGCGCCGGACGATTGTGCTCGGTGGATAAGGCGAATGTGCTCGAATCTAGCGAATTGTGGCGCGACGTCGTTACCGTCATGGCGCAAGATTATCCCGCGATCGAGCTGACACATCTTTACGTTGATAATGCCGCGATGCAGCTTGTGCGTGCGCCGAAGCAGTTCGATGTCATCGTCACGGGCAATATGTTCGGCGATATTCTATCGGATCTGGCGTCAATGTTGACGGGTTCAATCGGTCTGGCGCCGTCCGCTTCACTTGATGTAGACGGCAAAGGGATGTTCGAACCCGTGCATGGTTCGGCCCCCGATATTGCCGGAGAAAATTCGGCCAACCCGTTGGCAGCGATTCTTTCGCTGGCGATGATGCTGCGTTATTCGCTCAATGAAATCGAACATGCCGATCGCATTGATCGCGCAGTGGCTGCAACGCTGAATAGCGGTTATCGCACGGCAGATATTTATAGTGATGGCACGCAGCGGGTCGGAACTGTTGAGATGGCGAAAAACGTTGTCGCAGCTTTGAATTAAATAGCGATCGTTACACTTTAGGGCCTCGACATACGGGTTTCTAGGTGTAGCACATCTACCGGCAGGTCTCTTGATTCCGCTTTAAAATCGCGGAGTTTGGAATTAGTCGAATAAGTTGAGAGAACTATGACAAAGAAATTTAACGTTGCGGTCGTCGGCGCGACCGGTGCAGTCGGTGAAACCATGCTGTCTATTCTGGCCGAGCGGAAATTTCCGGTCGAGGAGGTGGTCGCGGTGGCAAGTCATCGCTCCGCGGGCACCCGGGTGGCCTACGGTACCAAGCAACTCGTGGTCAAGGATCTCGAAACCTTCGATTTCACCGGTGTCGACATTGGACTTTTCTCACCCGGTGCGGACGTTTCGGCCGTCTACGCGCCGCAGGCGGCCGCCTGCGGCTGTGTGGTTATCGACAACACCTCCCAGTTTCGCTACGACGATGAAATTCCGCTGGTCGTTCCGGAAGTCAACCCCGAGGCAATTGCCGAGTACCGCAACCGGCACATCATCGCGAACCCGAACTGTTCCACCATCCAGTTAGTGGTGGCACTAAAACCGATTGACGATGCTGTGGGTATCGAGCGGGTCAATGTCGCCACCTACCAGGCCGTTTCCGGCAGCGGCAAGGAGGCGATCGAGGAGTTGGCACACCAAAGTGCCGAATTGCTTAACGGTCGCCCCATTACCAGTCGCGTTTATCCCCGGCAGATTGCGTTTAACTGTCTTCCACATATCGACGTCTTCCAACAAAACGGCTACACCAAGGAAGAGATGAAAATCATCTGGGAGACACGTAAGATATTGGGCAACGAGGACATTATGGTAAATCCGACCTGCGTGCGCGTACCGGTGTTCTACGGCCATTCAGAGGCGGTCCACCTTGAGACGCGGACCAAGATAAGTGCGGCAGAAGTGCGGAAACTGCTGGTGAAAGCACCCGGAATAAAGGTATTGGACCAACGCAAGGATGGCGGATATCCAACCGCAGTGACCGACGGTGTGAACACTGACCGAGTGGTGATCGGACGGATCCGCGAGGACCTCTCGCATCCGCGAGGGATCGATCTGTGGGTCGTCGCCGATAACGTACGCAAAGGTGCCGCGCTAAATAGTGTACAGATTGCCGAAATTTTGGTAAAAACCTATTTGTAAGCTATAGTTAACCACTAAATATAATGTTTATTCGAAGATTGTTCTGGGACGTTGCACTAATCCGAAAAGTGTTGACCACCGACCTTTGCGATCCAGTTTGCGATGTGCTACGAACAGTGAATGACTAAGGAAACGACCATGTTACGGAATTTTACCGTTGCTTTGGCTTTAATATTATTGTCCGAGATGGCCCTCGGCCTTGGTCTGGGTACGCTCAAGCAGTCGTCGTCTCTCAATGAACCGTTTGCCGGGCGCATCGAAATCCTTGGCGCCACCGCCGGAAACTTCGATACGATCGTGGTCAAGCTGGCCGATAGTGAGCAATTTGAACGGGCCGGGGTACGTCGCAACGCGGTCTTGCTGCAACTGAGGTTCAAAATTATAGAAGGCGCTGCGGGGAAAGATTACATCCAAATAAGCTCGCGTGATCCGATCCGCGAGCCGTTTCTAAATTTTCTGCTTGAGCTCGACTGGGCCAAAGGACGGATCATCCGTGAGTACACGGTATTACTCGATCCGCCGCTTTACGATCCGGTGAGGCGCAAGGTAGAAACAGCGCCGCTTGGCGCCGCACCCGCACAACCGACGCCAACGCCCAGCCAGGTGGCGGAGACGATGACCGATCCCACGCCGACGGTGGAGCAAGAGCCGTCGGCAATCTATGGCGCGGGTGCGACGATTGGGCCGATTCAGGTGAATGACACGCTCTGGTCCATCGCCAGTGCGAACCTTCCAGACGGATCCACCAGCGTGCAGCAAATGATGTTGGCAATGTTGCGAGTCAACCCGGAAGCCTTTGGTAATGGCAACATCAATATTCTAAAACGCGGTGCGATTTTACGCATGCCGGAGCAATCCGAGCTCACTGCGCTGTCGCAGCGCGACGCGATCGAAGAAGTTAGACGCCAACACCAATTGTGGAACGACTATCGTAATGTTGCGACGGAGAGTGTCGCCGAAGAACCGCTTGGTGCAGATACGGCGCCCATCCCCGACGACGAATTGTTCGACGATGAGATGGATGCAGCGGACGACGGAACCATGGTTGGCGATCCGCGCCTCGAATTGGTCGCCCCGCAAGCTGACGACGATCAAATGGGTGCCGGCGCCGATGCCGATGCCGATATTACGCTCGCACGCGAGGAAATTGACGCACAAGTACAGGAAAACGCCGAACTCCAGGCACGAATTTCTGAGGCGAACGAGATCATCGAATTGATGGAGCGTCAAGTCGACATCAGGGATGATGAGCTGGCGGCAATGCAGGCGCGCCTGGCGGAGCTGGGGATTGAGGCACCAGCGGACATTACTGCCGCTGGCGAAGTGGTCGACGCCGACACTATGGACGACGGGGCGGCGGAGATGGATATCGACATTATGATCGGTGATGAGGCACCGGTGAGTGATGTCGACGCTTTACCACCGCCCGATGACATCGTGGAATTAGGGGTCGAAGACGAGCCTGAAATGGCGATGGGCGATGGCGGAGGGGCCGTGCCGGAAAATGGCGGGGCGACGGTCGGTGGTCTGATCCCGGAACATATCGCAAATATGGTCCCTGGTGGGACCTTAACTATACTGGGCGTTCTCGGCGTAATTGTATTGGCAATCATTGCGGCGTTGTTCAAGCTCATAGGACCTCGGCCTGAAGACACACACGACGCCGAATTGCCGAGGGACGATACAACCTCGCTCACAGAGGCCATTGACGAGGCGCCGATAACTGAGACAACACACGGCGAAGTTGACGATGTGGTAGGCGAAGATCCTACCCAGGTAGCGACGGATTTTGCTCAGACCCTGGAAGCGACTGCTACAAATCTCTTACCCGAGGTGTCTGTAGAGCAAACAGACGATCCGCTCGAAGAGGTCAATGTCTATTTAGCCTATGAGCGATTTGACCAGGCCGAAAATCTTGTACGCAAGGTTATTGATGAGCATCCGAACGAGCACCAATACAAGCTTCGACTGTTGGAGGTTTTTTATTCCTCGAATAACAAAGGCGCCTACGAAGAAGCCGCGCGCCCACTGCACGATGCAGTCGGCGAAGACGATCCTCTGTGGGAAAGCGCCGTTGCGATGTGGTCCGAAATGTCTCCTGAACGGGCACTCTTCGCAGAAGGTGGTGCAGCGACAATAGAAGAAGCGACATCTGCGGACGAAGAAGAACCGACTAAAGCGTTCGTCGATATTACGGCCATTGACGAGCCCGAAGACGATGCTGGCGTTAGCACGATGTCGATGGCGCCGGGAAGCGACGCGCTATTGGAGAGTACTCAAATCAATCTGCGTGAAGGTCCGGACGATGGAGAGGATCCCGGAAGTCTCGACTTTGATTTAGGCGCCGCCGACGCGGAAGCGACCGATGATGAAGTTCTGGATCTGACTGCGACGACAGATAGCCTCGAGGGCGACGAGGAAATACTGGATCGCACAGCTATTTCGAGCGACACGGACAACTTGCTTGATCTTACCGCCGGAATGGACGACTTACCCGATACACAAAGCGATGAATTCGACCCCGGCATTACCGATGAGCTTACCGACGGAGACGATCTCCTGGATCTCACTGCGCCCCAAGCGGACGACGAGCACGATTTACTCGACGTAACTAAGACCGGCGCACAAGGCGACGATCAGCGCGACGACGTACTTAATGTTACCGCGCCCGGACTGCTTGACGATCATGAGCCGGACGCAAATGAAATTTCGACAGTCATCGAAGAAGCGAGCAATATCGATTTTGACATAAGCGATACAGTATCTCCGGCGTTCGACATTGAAGAAGAGCCGGCAGCTGAGGAAGAAATTTTCGATGTGACGACACCGCCATCGCCCGAGGCGGTACCTGCGGCAGATGACATCCTGGATTTCGACATCGCATGACTCGAAGACACGGCCACCGATACAGATACTGAAGAAACCATCGATATTGGTGGCGGCGACGTTGAATTCGATTCCGGTGACGATCAACCTATCGACGTAGGGCTTGACATCGGGATCGGCGACGATGATTCGGCGAAAAGCCAGGACGACGTTGAAACCGTCGAAATGGATGTTCTAGAATCTGACACCGCGGCGGCCGATAAACTGTCGCCGTCACACGAGAAAGACGACGGTATCGATTTATCGCTGCAGAGTTCCGATCTCGATGATCACGGTATCGCCGACGACATTGGTGCTGCGCCGGGGTCCGACACCGAATCGGAAATTGAATTCGATTTGGCCTTACAAGATACGACGGATATGGATAGTCTCATTATCGACGATACGTTGGAACTGCCAAAAGCGAGCGTAGCAGACGAATCGTTGGAAGATTTGACCAAGTCGATGGAGGAAAGCATGGCCGATCTGGACCTCGGCGATGGTGATCTGGACGTCAGCGATCTCGGAGAGACCGAAGGAGAGCTTGACCTTAGCCTTGCCGATACCAGTGGCGGCTTGGATATCGACTTCAGCGAAACCGAAGGCGGTGATACGGCATCGAACCTGGATTTCAACCTTGATGAATTCAACCTCGAAAATGAAGATCACGACGATATTAATTCGGGTACGGCCTCAGGCGCTAACGATACGGTCGTCACGACCGCCGACGAAAGTGCAGCCGAGAGTGATACCGACGAGATCGATACGAAGCTGAATCTTGCCAAGGCGTATATAGAACTCGGAGATAATGATGGTGCACGCTCGATCCTCGATGAGGTTGAGCGCGATGGCTCTGACGACCAGAAAGCCGAGGCGCAGCGACTAATCGAACAACTCACTTAACGCTAACAACAGTGAGGCCCCGTGAAAGTCGCCTTCGGCGTCGAATACGACGGGTCCAAGTTCTGCGGCTGGCAACGGCAGATGGCGGCGGTGCGTACCGTCCAAGCTTGTGTCGAAAAGGCACTGTCGCGGGTTGCCGACAGCCAGGTGAAAGTCTATTGCGCGGGGCGCACGGACGCCGGTGTCCATGCAAGTGGCCAGGTGATCCACATCGACACACCCGCACGCCGGTCCATGAGATCCTGGATACTTGGGGCGAACACGAATCTCCCATCCGACGTCAGCGTGGTCTGGGCACAGGACGTCGACGAAGATTTCCACGCGCGCTTCACGGCTACTAGCCGGACCTATCAATACGTTATCTGTAATCGCCCGGCCCGGCCCGGTCTTTGGGCGAGTAGGGTAAGCTTCATCTATCGGCCGCTCGATTGCGTGCGAATGTTGCACACTGCGCAGTGTTTAGTCGGCAAACACGATTTCAGTTCATTTCGAGCCGCGGGCTGCCAGGCGCAGGACCCGGTGAGGGCGGTACGGCGCATCGACGTTCGGCGTGCCGGCGATTTCGTGATTATCACGATCGAGGCGAATGCATTTCTTCAACATATGGTACGGAATATCGTCGGTACGCTGCTGCCAATCGGCGACGGACGTAAATCGTCGCGCTGGTTCCGCGACGTGTTAAATGCCCGGGATCGTACTGTCGCTGGCATTACGGCCTCACCCAACGGGCTCTATTTGGTGGCGGTAGGCTATCCGGATCGATTCGGACTACCACGGCGTTTTGAAACTTGGCAACCTTGGTCTGTGAGTGCCGAATAATTTTCACACGCCGTTTGTATGAGAGTAGACCGCGAGGTGAGATAATGGCAAGCGAAAATTACTGGCCAGCCAATGCAACATAGGACAAGGGTTAAATTCTGCGGGATCACTCGGTATGAGGATGCGCGGCTAGCGGTTGAGTTGGGGGTCGATGCGCTGGGCTTCGTTTTCTATGAGGAAAGCCCTCGTTATGTATCGGTTGATGAAGCGGCAGATATAATCCGACAATTGCCGCCATTTGTCTCTACGGTTGGGTTATTCGTTAATGCGAGTTTCGGTGAAGTTGCATCGATCGTTGACGACGCCGGTATCGATATCGTGCAGTTCCATGGCGAGGAGACCGCAGCTGAATGCGAACGAATTGGTCGCCCATACGTGAAGGCCCTCAAGATGTCCGATGAGATCGATCTCGTCATCGAGGCGGACCGTTACCCCACAGCGGCGGCCCTGTTGATCGATTCCTATGATCCGACGGTGGCCGGTGGTACCGGGGTCGCTTTCGAGTGGACTCGCGTGCCGGCGACGCTGCGGCAACCGATTATTCTGGCTGGTGGACTTGACGCCGCGAATGTCGCCCATGCGATCGCGAGCGTGCAGCCCTACGCAGTCGATGTGAGTACCGGAATTGAATTCGATAAGGGCATCAAGGACCCAGTGAAAATGCGGAAATTTATGCAAAGGGTGAAATGATTTGAGTGTTAAGCCGACCCCCAACGCAAGCACTGCGCAGACCCGCGCCGAGCTCCCCGATGCGGCCGGCCATTTTGGAATCTACGGGGGACGATTCGTAGCAGAGACCCTCATCGGGCCGCTAGCCGAACTTGAAGAGGCTTATTTGGCCTGTATGCACGATCCGGATTTCCTTGCCGAGTTTGAGCAAGACCTAACCCATTATGTCGGGCGACCGTCGCCGTTGTATCACGCAAAACGCCTCTCGGACGAACTCGGAGGGGCGCAAATTTACCTCAAGCGCGAAGACCTTAATCATACGGGGGCACACAAGGTAAATAATACAATTGGGCAAGCGTTGCTCGCCAGAAACATGGGCAAGCGTCGAATTATCGCCGAGACTGGCGCTGGTCAGCATGGCGTAGCAACCGCTTCGGTGGCTGCCCGATTTGGCATGCAGTGTGTGGTGTACATGGGCATCGAGGATATCGAGCGACAGGCGCCAAATGTCTACCGCATGAAATTACTTGGGGCGGAAGTTGTGCCGGTCGAATCCGGTTCGCGGACCTTAAAGGATGCGTTGAACGAGGCGCTACGGGACTGGGTCTCAAACGTCGATGATACGTTCTATATTATTGGTACGGTCGCCGGTCCCCATCCCTATCCAGCGATGGTGCGCGATTTCCAATGTGTGATTGGTCGCGAAGCGCGGCGTCAATCGCTTGAACAGATTGGCCGGTTACCGGACGTGTTGGTCGCGTGTGTCGGCGGCGGATCGAACGCCATCGGTTTGTTTCATCCCTTTCTAGAAGATATGGAAGTCGAGCTGATTGGTGTCGAAGCAGGCGGCGACGGTGTCGTAACTGGCCGTCACGCGGCGCCATTGAACGCCGGACGACCAGGGGTATTGCACGGCAACCGGACCTACTTAATGCAGGATGACGATGGCCAGATTAGCCACACCCATTCAATATCGGCGGGGCTAGACTACCCCGGGGTTGGACCGGAGCATGCATGGCTAAAGGATTCCGGGCGCGCACAATACGTTGTGGTGAATGACGATGCCGCACTTGCAGCGTTCCATCAACTAACCCGCCTTGAGGGGATCATTCCGGCGCTGGAATCGAGTCACGCGCTAGCCTACGTCAACGAATTGGCGCCGAGCTTGACCACCGATAAGGTGATCGTGGTTAATTTGTCTGGACGCGGCGACAAAGATATCCAAACGGTTGCGTCGCGATCTGGCATTTCACTTTAGGCGGTCGTTGGGACGCGAGTTTAAGTGATACAGACACTATGAACAATCGTATCGATCGCTGTTTTACCGATCTCGCGAGAGACGAACGTTGCGCGCTGGTAACCTATGTCACGGCAGGCGATCCAAAAGCGGAAGTAACGACGAAAATCATGCTGTCGCTGGTCAATGCGGGCGCGGATATAATCGAACTGGGCGTCCCGTTTTCCGATCCCATGGCCGATGGTCCCATTATCCAGCGAGCGAGCGAACGCGCATTGGCGCAAGGTATGTCGTTGTCCGGTGTAGTAAAGATTGTGCGTGATTTTCGGCGGGAGGATGCCACCGTCCCGATCTTATTAATGGGCTACCTCAACCCGATCGAAGCAATGGGATACGAGCGCTTCGCCGAGGAGGCCGGCGATGCCGGCGTCGACGGCGTACTAATCGTCGATGTTCCGCCAGAAGAATCGGCAGATATTAATACCCAGTTGGTCGCACGGGGTCTCAAGCAAATATTTCTGATCGCGCCGAACTCTTCCATCGCGCGAATTGAAGACGTGTGCGAGTTCGCCAGTGGATTTGTTTATTATGTCAGCGTAAAGGGTGTTACAGGAAGTAAAAGCGTTGATGCCGACGAGGTAAAAGCTCATATTGCGCAGTTTCGTCGTCGCCTATCGTTACCGATCGGCGTTGGTTTTGGGATCAAATCACCCGCCGATGCCGCAGCGGTTGCGGATGCGGGAGACGCCGTTATCGTCGGCAGCGCGATCATAGAACTTGTCGAACGCTACGCCGACGACGTCGCGGAAATGTGTCAGCAAATCGAGTCGTTCGTGGCGCAGCTGCGAATCGCCGTTGACGATGCGCGCGGTGCAGGGTCTTAACGATGATCTCAATGCGCAAGCTTGGTGAGCGCCGCGACACTATGTTGAGCGTTTGTTATGGAATTCGACGAATATGAATTGGTTCAAAAAGCTTATTCCCTCGCGCATTCGGATCGATAGCGCGAATAAGAAATCGGTTCCGGAGGGCATTTGGACGAGCTGCCCGGATTGTAAAACGGTGCTGTACAAGGCTGAGTTGGAACGCAATGTTGATGTTTGCATGAACTGCGGGTTTCATCTGCGCATCAACGCCCAGCGACGAATCGATTGTTTTCTCGACGCTGGCACAGCAGAATTTATTGGGGCGTCGCTGGCGCCGACTGATTTTCTAAAATTCAAAGACGCTAAGCGCTACAAGGATCGCCTCACGGCTGCGCAAAAAAGCACTGGCGAATCCGAGGCCATTGTCGTGGCCAAGGGCAGGCTTGACTCGTTGCCGATCGTGGTAGCT
>Ga0114949_10001428_pt1 | contig 14581 bp, 12 predicted proteins | sample N074metaG_FD_83505 | JGI IMG/M metagenome (GOLD analysis project Ga0114949, IMG submission 83505) | Deep subsurface microbial communities from Kermadec Trench to uncover new lineages of life (NeLLi) - N074 metaG | ecosystem: Environmental > Aquatic > Marine > Ocean trench > Sediment | place... | reverse complement strand
TGGCCTCGGTCTCGGCCCTGGCGCCGGGTCCGACCCGACCGCGGCCGCAACCTGGCTGAGCCGGGCGGCTGCGGGAGGCTGGGCGCCGGCATTGCGGACCCTGAGCCTGGTTCACGCCATGAATGGTGAAGCGGACCTGGCGCAGAAAGCTGTGAAACTTGCGAGTGGCGAAACCGTTGATTCGGCGGACCAGGTAACGGCGTTTCGCTGGCCCCGGTCGCCGGACTTCGAGAAAGACCGCGTCTCGGAAAGTCCCGAGGTCACGGTGATACGCGGCTTCATGAGTTCTGATGAATGCGACTATGTGGTCAAACTGGGAGCACCGGCGCTGCGTCCGGCGCAGACCGGCGACCCGCTCAAGGGTAAGGCGACGGTGAGCCTGGTGCGAACCGGCAGCGACATGGGTTTCGGCGCCGAGCGGGTGGACATCGTGATTCGTCTGATCGAAGAACGTATGGCCGCTGCCTGCGGTGTGCCCCGTGAACACGGCGAGCCACTGGTGTTGCTGCATTACACACCCGGACAGGAGTACAAGAATCATTTTGATTTTCTCAATCCCGGAGTATGGGAAGGCCGGTTCGGAGGGCAGCGCATCATGACCTTTCTCGTGTATCTCAACCATGTAGAGGCGGGCGGCGCCACGGTATTTCCAAGGGCGGATCTCAGCATACGTGGGGACAAGGGTGATGCCCTTTTCTTCAGGAACGTCACCGCCTCGGGTGAACCGGATCGGTTGACGCTGCACCATGGCGCCCCGGTGGAAGCGGGCGAGAAATGGCTGGCCAGCAAGTGGATCAGGGAACGGCCGAGCCCGGAAGCGGGGTGACGTGGTACGGCGCCGGGCTCAACAATGGCGTCATGCGATGGGGTCAGCCCGCCCCCCTCGCGCCGGGGGTTCGAGTATCATGGGCGCCCCCGGATATCGCTGGATAATTCCCGGTTACGGAGAACCACACCATGTACAAGACCCTGATTGCGCTGACAGGCGCGCTGCTGCTCGTGGCCTGTGGAGGCCAGGAGTCCGCGGAGGAGTCCACCACCACAGTTGAGCCCGTTGCGGAAGCGGCTCCGGCCATCCTGGCTTCGGGCATCGCTCTGGACAATATGGACCCGGAGGTCCGTCCACAGGACGACCTGTATCGCCATGTGAGCGGTATCTGGCTGGAGGAGACCGAGATTCCCTCGGACCGTTCCAATTACGGCTCTTTCTCCAAGCTCGCCGATGAAGCCGAAATCAATCTGCGCACGATCATCGAAGAAGCCGCCGATACACCTGCCCGGGAAGAGGGCAGCGACATGCAGAAGGTCGGAGACTTGTATATCAGCTTCATGAACGAAGAAATCGTGGAGCAACTCGGTTTGGACCCGCTGCGCCCGGAACTGGCGAAGATCGACGCACTGGTTTCCCACGAGGATGTGATCGCATACATGGGCTACGCCCAGAAGCTGGGTGTACGTGTGCCCCTCGGGTACTGGATCGAAAACGATTTCGAGGACACCGAGGAATACATCGTCTACCTGACCCAGCGCGGTCTGGGTCTTCCGGACCGCGACTACTACTTCAAGGAAGAAGAAAAATTCCAGGAAACCCGCGCGAAATATCTGGAACACATGGCGAAAATGCTGAGTCTGGCCGGATTCGAGAACACGGAAGAAGCCGCCAACAGCATCATGGCGTTGGAAACCGCTTTGGCGGAGGTCCAGTGGACCCGCGTTCAGAATCGCGACCGCAACGCCACCTACAACAAGTTCGACGTGTCCGGGCTGGGCGACCTCAGCCCCGGTTTCGACTGGCTTGCTTTTCTCGGCTCGGCGCATCTTTCCAGGCAGCCGTTGTTCATCATTCGCCAGCCCACCTATTTCGACAAGCTGGGCGAAATCGTCCAGGCCACTGACGTCGAAGACTGGCAAGTCTATTTGCGGATGCGCCTGTTGTCCTGGGCCGCGCCTTTCCTGAGCGGAGCTTTCGTCGAAGAGAACTTTGATTTCCATAGCCGCGCCATTCGCGGTATCGAGGAAAACCGGCCGCGCTGGAAGCGTGGGGTCGCGCTGGTTGAGGAGTCGCTGGGAGAGGTGCTGGGCCAGCTATACGTGGATCGGCATTTCCAGGAAACATCCAAGGTCCGTATGGACGAGATGGTGGAAAACCTGCGTGAAGCCTTCCGCATGTCCATCAATGAACTCGAGTGGATGGGCGAGGACACAAAAATCGAGGCCCAGGACAAGCTGGCCAGCTTCGTGACCAAAATCGGTTACCCGGAGAAGTGGAAGGACTATTCAGCCCTGGTGGTGGATGCTGATGACCTGATGGCCAATGTGATGCGATCCCGCCAGGTTGAATACCAGCGGGAGGTCGACAAGCTCGGCAGTCCGCTGGATCGCGGTGAGTGGTTCATGACGCCTCAGTCGGTCAACGCCTACTACAACCCGAACATGAATGAGATCGTGTTTCCGGCTGCCATCCTTCAGCCGCCGTTTTTCAATGTGGAGGCGGATGATGCCGTCAACTACGGTGGTATCGGCGCGGTGATCGGCCATGAATTCAGCCACGGTTTCGACGATCAGGGACGCAAGACCGACGGCAAGGGAGCGCTGCGTGACTGGTGGACCGAAGAGGACGCCGAGGAATTCCAGCATCGGGCGGATGGTCTGGTAGCCCAATACAGCGCCTACAATCCGATCGACGAGGAGCACGTGAACGGGGAACTGACCCTGGGCGAGAACATCGGGGATCTTGCCGGGCTCACCATGGCCTACAAAGCCTACAAATTGTCCCTCAACGGCGAGGAAGCGCCGGTCATCGACGGTTTTACCGGCGACCAGCGTTTTTTCATGGGTTGGGCGCAGGTATGGCGGCGTCTTTACCGGGACGAAGAGCTTCGCCGTCGCGTGCTGACCGACCCGCACTCGCCCAGCGAGTACCGGGCCAATGGCATCGTTACCAACATGGACATCTTCTATGCGGCTTTTGATGTCAAAGAAGGTGACGCGCTTTACAAGCCACCCGAAGAACGGGTGCGAATCTGGTAAACGGGCTGGAGGCCGGCAGGTGCCGGCCTCGTCCTTTCGAACATGGACTCACGCCGGCGTTATCTGGATCTCCTCAAACGCGCCCTGAACAACTATCTTTATCTGGGCGAGGGTGAGGACTTCACTGATTACGACACGATTACCGATTCGAGATACTCGGACTCCAGGTGGACAATTCCCGAGTGGGGTATCCCGCATACGCTGTTGCGCATGCCCCAGTTTGAATCGCTGGAGTACGCGCTGTTTCAAGTCATCAAGCATCGTGTTCCCGGCGACTTTTTTGAAGCCGGCGTGTACCGGGGTGGCGCGGTGATTTTCATGCGTGCCGTCCTGGATGTCTGCGGCGATACAGATCGTACGGTATGGGCAGCGGACACCTTCGGCGGGATCCCGGCGGCTTCAAAACATGCAGAGGTCGAGGACGAGGTGAAGGAATGGGACGACCGCTGGATAGCCGGTCTGGATGAAGTCAAGGCGCGGATTCAGCGCTATGGTCTGCTCGACGACCGAATCCGTTTCCTCGAAGGACCCTTTTCGGAGACGCTCCCCGGCGCGCGGTTGGGTGATCTGGCCGTAGTGCGCCTCGATGCCGACGCTTATGAATCCACCCGGGACGCCATCGAGGTCCTGTACCCGAAAATCCCCGAGGGTGGTTTTCTGATCATCGATGACTGGCATCTGGACGCGTGCCGCCGGGCCGTAAACGAGTATCGCGAAGCCAAAGGCATCGAGGAGCCCATCGCGGGCGTCATGGGCACGCGGGATTACCCCTATGAGGCTTTCTGGCAGGTAAAAAACCGGATTACCGAGTGAAGAACAGATTTATGTCATGAATGAACTGGCCATCGAAGACATGCTCAACCCGGCGCTGGACGCGAAAGTCCTGAACGAGGAGTTCGCTGAGCAGCGGCGCATCCGCATCAACGACATCCTGAAGCCCGAGTTTGCAGAGCAGGCCGCCCAATGCCTGGAGAGCGATCAGGTGCCGTGGGAAATGGTCTTTCGTCAGGGTCAGGAGGGCCGGCAGGTGAGCCGGCAGGAGTGGGAGGCGATGCCCCGTGCGGAGCAGGGGCAACTGTTTGGCGGGATCAATCGTCAGGCGGCGCAGGCATTCCAGTATTTCTACAGTCGTTATGACCTGGCGGCCGCCGTGGACGAAGGACGCGACGCGCATCTCTTTCTTTGCAAACTGGCGATGTTTCTGGGGAGCGAGTATTTCCTGCCTTTTGCCCGGGAAGTCGTCGGGATCAGCCAGATCAACAGTATCAACGCCCAGGCCACGCGCTATACGGGCGGAAATTTTCTGACCAAACACGACGACAGTCATGAAGCACCGGGTCGCCGTTGCGCCTATGTCATGGGTTTTACCCGCGATTGGAAGCCCGAGTGGGGTGGAACGCTCGTGGTCATGAACAAGGAAGGTGAGCCGATAGACAGTTATATCCCGCGTTTCAACTCGCTGGTCATTTTCAAGGTACCGGTGGAACACTGTGTCACTTTTGTTGCGCCGTTTGCACAACAGGCGCGGCACAGCGTGACGGGCTGGTTGAGCGCTACGGACAGGAACGACGAAAAGAAACAACTGGAAAGATAAACATGGCTTTTCCCCTGAGCTACGACGAGAAAGAAACGCGACCATTGCAGGTGGTGCCGGTTTCCGGTTTTGACGCCTGGCTCTCAGGTCAGAGTGATTCCACACGCCGTTGGATCGAAGCATCCGGTTTCCAGGCTAAAGCCGGGCGCTGCTGCCTTTTGCCCCGGAACGAAAAAGTGGCGGACAGTGTGGTCGGGGCCGTGGGCATCGTCGCCTCCAACGATGATTTGTCAGCGGCTGCGGCATGGCCCGAGCAATTGCCGCCCGGCGACTGGGCCCCCCGGGGTGTGGCCAAAGAACAGCTGGCGCCGCTGGCGTGGTACTGGTGCGCCGGCGCCTATCGTTTCGATGTGTATCGGGAAGCTGCCGGCGAGCGCCCGCGTCTGGTACTTCCCGAAGACTCCCGGGACGCGGAAACTGCAGTGGCGTCGCTCTACCTGATCCGGGATCTGGTCAACACGCCGGCGCAGGACATGGGGCCTGAAGAACTGGCCCAGTGCGCCGGTGATCTGGCCCGCGGCTACGGCGGCAAAGTCCGGCTGGTCAGGGGAAACCATCTGCTCAGCGGTGGATATCCTGCAATTCACGCGGTCGGCCGTGCGGCTCGCAGGGAACCCATACTCATTGACCTGAGTTGGGGCGATCCGAAAGCACCCAGGGTCAGTCTGGTGGGCAAGGGCGTGGTGTTTGACAGCGGTGGTCTCGATATCAAGAACGCCGCCTTCATGCGCAACATGAAAAAAGACATGGGCGGCGCCGCTCACGTGCTTGGTCTTTGCCGTTTGATCATGTCATCCGAACTCCCGGTGCGGCTGCGCGTCCTGATACCGGCAGTGGAAAATGCCATCGACGGTGATGCCTACCGGCCGGGAGACGTGGTTGCGACGCGCAAGGGTCTGACGGTGGAGGTGCACAACACCGACGCGGAGGGGCGCGTGGTACTGGCGGATGCCCTGGCCCAGGCCGCCGAGGATAAACCCGAGTTGATCATCGACTTTGCGACACTAACAGGCGCCGCACGTATCGCCCTGGGTTCTGATATCCCCGCGCTCTACAGCAACGACGACGAACTTGCGGAGGGTTTGTTGCGCGAAACCGGCCGCGTGGGCGAGCCGCTCTGGCGGATGCCTCTACACCCGGGTTACGAGTCGATGCTGGATAGCACGGTGGCCGATCTGGTGAATGCTACGGAGTCGCGTCACGCGGGTTCAATCACGGCGGCGCTCTTTTTGCAGCGCTTTGTTCCGCCGCAACAGTCCTGGGCACACCTGGATATTTACGCCTGGAACGACGTCAGGAAACCGGGGAAGCCCGTTGGTGGCGACGCCCAGTGTCTGCGGGGTGTATTCGCTTATCTGGCGAACCGGTTCAGCAGCCAGGAATCTCGTTTCAACTGACGGCAGCGCTCCGTCGCAAGAGGTCGATGAGATCGCCGAGTACCCGGGCCGCTTCGTCCAGAACGAAATCATTTTCCAATTCGCTTTCCCGGGTGCCGCTGACTTCAGCGCCGGTCTCCGGGTCAATCAGGACCAGGTCCGCTGCATTCCCGGTTGCTTCCGCCGTCGGGTTGGCGTCCTCGGCCGCCCCGCCGGCTGAGGCGAGTGTCTGACCCGAACCGCCGCCACCGGCAGAGGCGGTGCGAAGTGAATTCCGGCGCGCCCGGCGCGCCTCGAGTTCGTCACGTTCAGCCTGCCGCTTGCTTTCCAGCAGGGAGATCGACGTGCGATCGCGGTTTTGCTCGTAATATTCGAGGTCTTCCGCCAGAACAAGGAAGTCTTCATCGTGGGCGATGCGTTCCGCGTGCCGGGCCGTCGCCGTTTCGAGCAGCGCTTGCAGGCGATCACTGGCTTCATAGTCCGCCGGTTCCACCTGCGCCCAGGGGAGGGCGTTATCCAGTGCGCTCTCGCCGTATTCCTCGCCCTCGATCACGGTGGGGAAAATGATGTCCGGCACCACGCCCTTGTTCTGGGTGCTCGAGCCGCTGATCCGGAAAAACTGTGCTGTGGTCACCTTGAGTTGCCCCATCGGGCTGTTGGACTGGGTCGGCAGACGATCCAGATCAATGAGTTGCTGGACGGTTCCCTTGCCGAAAGTGGGCTCCCCCACGATCAGGGCCCGCCCATAGTCCTGCATGGCGCCGGCGAAGATCTCCGAAGCGGAGGCGCTGAAACGATCAACCAGCACCGCCATGGTGCCGGTGTAAACCACTCCCGGGTTGGGATCGCGTTCCACTTTTATGCGCCCATCGGAAGTACGCACCTGGACTACCGGACCCTGGTCGATGAACAGACCGGTGAGTTCCATGGCTTCGGTAAGTGAGCCGCCGCTGTTCTCGCGCAGATCGATCACCAGGCCGTCAACGCCTTCTTCCTCCAGTTCCGCGATCAGTTTGCGCACGTCCCGGGTCGTGCTCCGGTAGTTCGGATCGTGTTGCTGCCGCGCGGCAAAGTCCATGTAAAAGGCCGGCACGCGGATGACGCCCACTTTGTAATTGGCATCGTTGGCGGTGAATTCGATGACGCTCTTTTGTGCCGCCTGTTCTTCCAGCCGCACCTCGTTTCGCATGATGGCGACGATCTCTCCGGCGGAGTCGATGCTCGCATCAGCGGCGAGAATTTCCAGTCGCACGACAGTGCCTTTGTCGCCACGGATCAACTCCACGACATCGTCCAGACGCCAACCGATGACATCCACCATTTCTCTGTCGTCCTGGGCTACGCCGAGGATTCGGTCTCCGGCATGCAAAGTCCCCTCCAGATCAGCCGGGCCACCCGGAACGATCCTTTGGATCATGGTGTAGTCGTTCTCGCGCTGGAGTACTGCGCCGATTCCCTCAAGAGAAAGGCTCATTCGGATTCGGAAGTTCTCCGCGGTGCGCGGTGACAGATACGCGGTATGGGGTTCGATGGCAGTCGCGAAAGAGTTGAGAAAGGCATTGAATACGTCTTCGCTGTCGCGTTGTGCCATGCGTTTACCGAGCAAGTCATAACGATCGTAAAGCGTTTTGTGAATGTCTTCAGCTTCTTTGTCCGCGAGTTTGAGATTCAGCCAGTCGTTCTTGATGCGTTTGCGCCAGATCTCGTTCAGTTCGTCCTGGGTCGCCGGCCACGGTTCTTCAGTCCGATCGATGACGAACTCTTCGTCAATGGTGAAATCGAATTCCTGATCGATCAATGCCTTGGAGTAAGCGACCCGGTTCTGGACACGCTGCTGATAGCGGTTGAAGATCGTGAAGGGCGCGCGCAGATCAGCCCCCAGTAAAGCATCGTCCAGGTTGACCCGATACTGCTCGAAATTCTCCATGTCCGAGGCCAGGAAATAGCTCCGGTTCGGGTCCAGGCCATCGATAAAGCGGTCAAATATCTGCCGCGATAGTTCATCATCGATCGGTGGGTGTTTGTAGTGATACGCGGTCAGGAGTTTGGTAACGAAACGCGTCGTCCTCAACTGGGATTCCTCCGGGAAGAGGGGCTCTACCCGAACCGGCGCGTCGGCGAAGGACAGGGCGCTGGCGGCCAGCAGGCCAAGCAGCAGAGACCCTCGCAGAAGGTCGGTCATTGGTGAGCGCCGTCGGAGTGAGGCCTGCGTTGATCGAAAATGACGATTCATGGTTATTCCTGTGGTCATTGGCCCTTATTTGTCGGCGATGGCGTACATGCGCCGATCCCGACTGGTCGGGCCTTCCCGGTTTATTCTGACCGTCCGGCGGGTCAATAGCTTCCACCAGTGTGCCGGACCCACTCTACGGTAGCCCAGTGTCGATCGTTGGTCGTCACTGGCCGGCTAGGCCGCATACCCGGCCTTTTCAGCCTGGAGATCGGCGTGATACGACGATCGGACCAGCGGCCCGCTCGCCACGTGGTTGAAGCCCATAGCCTCTCCCAGCCGCGCCAGCGCGTCAAATTCGCGGGGTTCCCAGTACCGGATCACCGGGTGGTGATGCCGGCTGGGCTGCAGATACTGGCCGATGGTGACCATGTTCACGCCCTGGGCCCGGAGATCGGCAAGCACCTCCTCCACCTCTTCGACACTCTCCCCCAATCCCAACATCACCCCGGACTTCGTCGGAAGCGTGGGATGCGCCGTTTTGAAACGGTTGAGCAGTTCCAGCGACCAGTCGTAGTCTGCGCCGGGACGGACCTGCCGGTAAAGGCGCCGAACCGTTTCCAGGTTGTGATTGAACACATCGGGAAGGGCCGACCCCAGCGCATCCAGCGCGCGATCGATCTTGTTCCTTCCCCGGAAGTCGGGCACCAGGACCTCGATCCTGATATCCGGGCTGGCTGCTCTGACGGCTGTGATGCAGCTGGCGAAATGGCTGGCGCCACCGTCCCTCAGGTCGTCACGGTCCACGGATGTGATCACCACATATCCCAACCCCATGTCAGCGATCGTTTGGGCCAGATGTTCCGGTTCCCCGGCATCCGGCGCGTCCGGGCGCCCGTGTGCCACGTCGCAAAAGGCACACCGACGTGTACAGATGGAACCGAGAATCATGAACGTGGCCGTACCCTTACTGAAACACTCGTGGATGTTGGGGCATGAGGCTTCTTCACAGACAGTTACCAGGTGGTTTTCGCGCAGTCGGGCCTTGAGCGCTTCGACACGGTTGTGGCCGGGAAGCCGGATACGGATCCAGGGAGGCTTGCGCAGGATGGGCTGATCCGGGTCGAAAGTCACCGGGTTGCGGGAGATTTTGCCTTCTCCCTTTTGGCCCTGGCCCTTTCGTGCCCGAACCGGGCTCTGTTCGAGCCGGACGGCTATCTTGTTCCTGGTTTGCTCAGGCATTTTCGGACACATGACTCGCGGTTTCAGGACATGGTTTCGGGAATCGAAGCCGCCACGACAGTGTAGCCGAAGTGGTCCGCGAATACGCCGAGCAGATCGTCTGCCACCAACGGCAACGAACGCGGTCCACCCTTGTCGGCGACCTGCGTGACCTGCAGTCCTTCATAACCGCAGGGGTTGATGCGCGAAAACGGAGTCAGGTCCATGTTGACGTTGAAAGCCAGACCGTGAAAAGTGCAGCCGCGGCGCACACGCAAGCCCAGGGCGGCGATCTTCTGTCCCTCCACATAGATCCCGGGGGCGCCGTCCAACCGTGTTCCTTCGATTCCGTAGCCGGCCAGGACATCGATGACTACCTGCTCCAGACCATCCACCAGTTTGCGAATCCCCGTGCCCAGCCGGCGCAGGTCGAGCAGGGGATAGGCCACGATCTGCCCGGGGCCGTGATAGGTTACCTGACCACCGCGGTCCACCTGAACTACGGGGATGTCACCGGCGTCGAGTATGTGTTCCATACGGCCGGCCTGGCCCAGCGTGAATACCGGAGGGTGCTCCATCAGCCAGAGTTCGTCGACCGTCGCATCGTTCCGTGTGTCGGTGAATTCGGACATGGCGCCCCACACGGATTCATAGGGCGCTGTGCCCAGCCGCCGGACCATGAGTTTTCTCCGGGACATGATCAAAGCGCCATCAACACACTGTCGCAAGAGGAGAGATCGCGATAAATGCTGTCGAGTTGTTCCCGCCCGGTGGCGACGATCGTGATCGTGAGGGATACGAACTTGCCCTTCTTGCTGCCGGTGGAACGGACCGAGTCTTCCGTCAGGTCCGGCACGTGTCGTCGGACGATGTCCATGATGGTGGTTTGAAAGGAAGGCGCTGCTTTGCCCACAACCTTGATGGGGAACTCACACGGAAACTCGAATACTGATTCCTGTTTGCTCATGCCGCTCTCTTCGCTTCCTGAAACCATTGAAAGACTTTGGTGAATACCGGGCCAGGCTTCCCTGTGCCCACACTGTTGCCGTCGAGATTGACTACCGCCAGCACCTCCTTGCGTGAACTGCTGATCCATATCTCCTCGGCGCCACGGAGTTCATCTTCGCTGACGCCCCGTTCCGCGCAGGACACTCCGTGATCCCTGCACAGGCCCAGAATAAATGACCGGGTAATCCCCGGCAGGAGTTCATCGCTGTTGGGTGGCGTAACGACAACTCCACCGATCACAACGAACACGTTACTCGCGGCGCCTTCGGTCAGGTGTCCGTCACGAACCAGGATGGCTTCGTGCGCTCCCGCATCCAGCGCCTGCTGGCGCAGCAGCACGTTGGCCAGCAGCATGGTGGATTTGACGTTGCACTGCTCCCAGCGGATGTCGTCCAGGATCACAGCCCGAATCCCGTCATTGACCAGATCCTGGGAGACCGGTCCGCCGGGAGAGGCCATGACCAGCACCGTGGGTTTCGGGTTTGCCGGGAATTTGTGATCGCGAAGGGGCGCCGTGCCGCGCGTTACCTGCACATAGACGCTCTGTTCGCCGTTTCCGTTAGCCTTCACGACTTGATCGATGATCTGTTTCCAGGTGTCGCGGTCGTGGGGGTGGCCGAGGCGCACCGCGTCCATGCTCCGCTCAAGTCGTCTCAGATGTTCGTCCAGAAGGAAGGGTTTGCCATCGTAGACGCTGATGACTTCGTATACACCGTCGCCAAACAGGAAACCGCGGTCGAGCACTGAAATCCGGGCTTCGCTGAGCGGCATGGTGTGTCCGTTAAGCCAGACCAGCGGAGGGTTTTTTTCCGACATTATTCGCTGTCGAACCACATGAGAACGTGGTCGCGTGTGCGTTGCCAGAGATTACCTTCGGGGATCGCTTCGAGCGCCACGAGCGGCGCTTCCGCCACGGTTTCGTCCCCAAGCATGATTTTGACCTTCCCGAGCTCGGCTCCGACTTCTACCGGCGCGACCACCGAACTGAGTACGTCCATGCTCGCGTCGAGCTGGTCGTACCGGCCTCGGGGAATGGTGACGAACAGGTCCCGATTCAACCCGGCCGATACTGTCTCCATGGAGCCTTTCCAAACTTTTGCATCACTCAGCGCTTCGCTGGCGGTATAAAGACGATGGGTTTCGAAAAACCTGAAGCCGTAGTTGAGCAACGCCTGGCTCTCGCTGGCGCGTGATGCTTCGCTTGCCGAATTCATGACAACGCTGATCAGCCGCATATCGCCACGTACGCCGGACGCCGCCAGACAGTAACCAGCCGAGTCCGTGTAGCCTGTCTTTATCCCGTCTATGCTGGGGTCCCGCCACAGCAGGTTGTTTCGGTTGTGTTGAAGGATACCGTTGTAAGTAAACTCCTTTTCGCTGTACCACGCGTAGTATTCGGGAAAGTTCGTGATCAGGGCGCGCGACAGGATCGCGATATCCTGTGTCGTCGTGTAATGATTCGGGTCGGGCAAACCGGTGGAATTCACGAAGTTGGAGCTGGTCATGCCCAGTTGCTCGGCGTAAGCATTCATGATCTGTGTGAAGGCTTCTTCGGTGCCGGCGATGTGTTCGGCCAGTGCCACGGTGGCATCGTTGCCGGATTGGATGATCAACCCTTTCAGCAGCACTTCTACCGGCACTTGTGTTCCGACCTCCACGAATGTGCGCGAACCTTCTGTTCGCCAGGCTTTTTCGCTGATCGTGACCAGTTCATCCAGCGTGATCGTGCCTGCCTTGAGTTCTTCGAAAGCCACATAGGACGTCATGATCTTGGTGATGCTGGCGGGTTCGCTGATCGCGCCCGGATCCCTGCTTGCCAGAATCTTCCCGCTGTGCATGTCCACCAGAAGATAGCTGGTGGCGGCCACTCGCGGTGGCGCCGGAATCGGTGACTGTGCCCACAGTGGGGAAACGGCGAGGAGGAAAAGCGCTGCAGTCCAAGCAATGATTGCGTTGCTGTGTTTAGCCCGGATTGTTGCGATCAACATCTGATTCCAGATTCTTCCGTGATGTTTCTGGCTCGACATATCGCCCGACAAATGAGGCTTGGCTTTGCCGGCCGGGCCCGTGGGCGTCAGCGAGCGGCAGAGTATAGCGGAATCTCCCGGGTCCTCGCGGCGTTACTCGTACACCAGGTGTCGTTCCGTAATCCCCAACCGGGCCAGTTTCTCGTCCAGTTCGCTGAGCTGGCTGTTGGATTTGACCGGCCCCACCCGCACCCGGTAGACGGTTTTGCCGTCGACCTTCGCCTTCTTTGTCTTGACGTCGCGGATCCGTGCCTTGTCGAGCCGTTTTTTCATGGCGTCGGCGTTGCCTTTGACGGAAAACGCGCCCACCTGCATGTACAGCTTGCCGGACTTGCCGGAAGTCATGGTTTCATTCCGGGAGGAGCGATCGGAGGGGTCGATGGCGCGCACTTCCACCCGTGCCGTGCCGGTTTTTTGCATCCCGAGTTTGACGGCCGCCGCGTAGGAGAGATCGATGATGCGTCCGTTCGCGAAGGGGCCGCGATCGTTTACGCGCACGATGACGCTGCGTCCGTTGTCGAGCCGGGTCACCCGCACATAAGTGGGAAGCGGGAGCGACTTGTGTGCGGCGCTCATCGCATACATGTTGTAGGCCTCGCCGCTCGATGTACGGCGACCATGGAACTTGGTGCCGTACCATGATGCTTCCCCGCGTTTGACGTAGCCCCTGCTCGAGTCGAGCACGTAATAACGTTTGCCCAGGGCAACATAGGATTCCGGGTTGCCGTAGCGGCTGGGCGGTTCTTTTTTGGGAACTGCATCGGGGACGTCACTGACGTCCGGCGGATTTCGGGGGGCAGAATCCTGATCCTTACTGGGTGTGCCGCCACAGGCGGCCAGAAGGACGATCAACAGGCAACTTGTTGCGCGTAACGGGATACCCAAACGATCGACATCTCCCGCTCGTTTTCAGTTCATTACCGCTGCCGCTGGTCTTTGATCTCGCGGCTGAGCTGATAAACCGCCATTGCGTACAACGGACTGTGATTGTAGCGCGTGATGACGTAGAAATTCTGAAACCCCAGCCACTGCTCCATGCTATCGCGGTTTTCGAGGCTGATCAGGGTTGATAGCAGGCTGTCGTCGGAGAAATCGCTTACCGGGCTGTATCCCCAGTCGCGCATTTGGCTGAGCGGGTAGACGGGCTTCAGGCCGGGCTTTTCGATGAGGCGCTGTGAGCCCGCATTGTCCCTGACCGGGTCGGCGATGGGTCCACCTGCTTCCCAACCGTGCCTGCTCAGGTAGTTGGCCACGCTTCCGATGACGTCGGAATGGTTACTCCACAGATTCCGGATGCCATCACCGTCGAAATCCACGGCGTATTCGATATAACTGCCCGGCATGAACTGTCCCATGCCCATGGCGCCGGCATAGGATCCCATTAAATCCAGCGGGTTCATGTGCTCGCGCCGGACCAGGATCAGGAACTGCTCGAGATACCCTTCGAACTCCCGACCACGTTTCGGATAGTCGAAAGCCAGAGTCATGAGAGCATCGATGACTCGATGATTCCCGAGGACTCTCCCGTACTTGGTTTCGATGCCGATGACGGCAACGACCACGGCGGGGTCCACGCCAAAACGCGCTTCCGCCTGGTTCAGAATCGTGTTGTTCTGATTCCAGAACTCCACGCCGAGTTGAATACGATCGTCCGTCAGAAAGATCGGGCGGTATTCGAACCAGGGTTTTGCCTCGGCGGGGCGGGTCATCAATTCGATGATGCGCGGCTGATAAGTGGCAGCTCCGATAATGGTCTCGAGCTCAGCGCGTTCGAAACCATGCGTCGCCACCATCGCGTCGATGAAAGCCTTGACTTCCTGTCGCTCAATGAAATATCCATTCGCCGCCGCAACCGGGTTGCTTAAAGCGGCAACAAACAGCATGACCAGGAGGTTCCTTCCAATTCGCATGAACAGATTTCCTTTTCTCAGGCCTTTCCTCAGGTGTTGAGAAACCGTCGGTGCGTCTGAATGGACATCAGGATACCGAAGCCGACCAGCAAAGTGACCATGGATGTGCCCCCATAGCTGACCAAAGGCAGCGGTACGCCAACCACCGGCAGCAGTCCCGTCACCATGCCCGCATTGACGAATACATAAACAAAGAAAGTGAGGCTCAAACTCCCGGCCAGCAGCCTCGAATAGGTATCCCGTGC
>Ga0114949_10001426_pt1 | contig 14587 bp, 16 predicted proteins | sample N074metaG_FD_83505 | JGI IMG/M metagenome (GOLD analysis project Ga0114949, IMG submission 83505) | Deep subsurface microbial communities from Kermadec Trench to uncover new lineages of life (NeLLi) - N074 metaG | ecosystem: Environmental > Aquatic > Marine > Ocean trench > Sediment | place... | reverse complement strand
GATGCGCGAGCGGTCGGTTCATGCGACCTCGCCACGGGGCTCGAGTCGAGCGACTGGACCCGCTTAGGCCGTCACGGTTGCGGGTGTCGCCGGAGTCCCCCCGGCGTCGACGATCCCGCGATTGTCGCCCGAGGGTTTTAATCGCCAGATGAACGCATCCACGATGAAATGATGGATGTTGATCACGGCGACCGTGTACCAGACGCTGGCGAGAGGTGTGAAGCCGGCGAAGACAAAGGCTCGCGGGAAGCCGTAGAAGAGGCCATAGCCGAGAGCCAGAGAGGCGCCGTAGAACAACAGCGTATGATAGGCGATGCCATGTCGATTATTGGGTTGGTTGAGCTGATCCTTGACGTGAAAGATGATCACGATTGCCAGGTACTGGACACCATGGAAGACCGTGGCCCAGATGAACGCTTGGGGAGGCGAAAGCGTAAACCACCATACGCCGTTGGTGAAGATGATCAGTGCGCTGATCAGCGGCATGGGGTTGGCTTCGCTGCGCCAGATCCGCCAGAACAGAAACGGAACCGCACTGAAGGCGACGATGCGCATGACGCTCTTGAATTCGCTGAGAATCGAAATCGCGGTTGGATCGTTCAGCCATCCCGCGAAATCCAGCCAGTGGAGGCCAGCACCGTTCGCCGTGACGAAGTTCGAAAAGAAGGGGAGCATGCACACCCACCACAGCAGCCGTTTATTGCTCGTAGTGAGCTGGCAGCCGGAGCGGTAGCAATACATTACGGAGAGACCGTAGGCTTGTGCCGCGTAGTGGTAGGGGGACCAGGTGAAGTAGAAGGCGCGAACGTTGTAGCCGACGCTGTCGGCGCGAAATAAACAGAGGGTCACGACCGCGAGGCCCACCAGGGGTAGCGCGGTCTTCAGGAGCGGCATCGAGTTTCGAGCATCCGGCTTCGTGTAGAGGCGGACCGTAGAGGACGCGAAGTGTGCGTTGTTGCTGACCAGGATGAAGTAGCGGAAGTCCTCTCCCGTAAAGAACGGTAAGATGCCTGGATTGAAGACCGCGACGGCGATGACGAGGAGGCTCAGCCCCCCTCCGATAAAGGCATAGTCGAAGGCAGGGTGGACGAAGCTTCGGCCGATCAAGCTGGCGAAGAGGGGCTTTTGAATTTCTGCTTGCGACATGGGTGGTAGTTCCGGTCTAGGCCGCTTGGGAAGGGTTGTCGAACTACTTCGAATAATCCGTCGTCAGCCAGCGCTCGGGTCGCATCCTGACGAGAATGCTGTCCGCGTTGGAATCGGTTCTCGTCGACTCGATATAGCTGTCGCCGAATTCCTGGCCGAGATAGCGATGGGCCATGGGGCGCTCGTGCCGCTCCAGATCGGGCTTCTCGATCGAAGTGATGGGTCCTTCGACGCTGACGTATTGATACGGCGGAGTCTCGGTCTGAGCGACCAGACTGAAGCGCCCAGCGTCTTGCAGGAGTCGCCCCTTGCGTGAGTCTCGTCCGGTCAGGATCCAGAGTTCACCGCCCGGTTCGTATTCGTACCAGATCGGCGCGCATAGGGGGCCGCGCCCTTCTTCCGCGATGCTGATCACCCCGACGTGCAATTCGGCGAGAAACTTCTCGCGTTCGGTTTTGGACATCTTGAGCGACATGGTTTCTCCGATTCGAATTTGGGACGCCCATTCTACCGCATCGAGGGGGCGAAGAGCGCGCAAAGCGATACGGGCGGGTTGATCCGGGCGTCATGGATCGCGTGGCCGAATCCGCCGCTATTCGTGAAGGCGAATCAGGCCTTCCTGCACGACCGATGCGACGAGTTGCCCATCCTGGGAGTAGACGAGGCCGCGATTGAATCCACGCCCACCGGAGGCCGACGGGGCGTCCTGCACGAAGAGCAGCCACTCGTCTGCACGGAAGCGACGATGGAACCAGATCGAGTGGTCGAGGCTCGCGGATTGGAATTTTGGATTCATCCACGACACGCCATGCGGAAGGAGGCAGGTATCGAGCAGATGCATGTCCGATGCGTAGGCGAGCACACATTGGTGAAGACGAGCGTCCTCGGGCATCCTGCCGGAGGCCCGCATCCAGACGGCCAGATTCGGAGGCCGTTTCTCGGGGTCGATTGGATCGATTGGATCAACCGGACGCGATTCGATCGGGCGTGGTGCGTCCAGCCATTGGCGGTACTCCGCGGGGATACGCTGTCGGACCTTTTCGTCATATTGATTCGGATCGGGCGTTTCGTCGGGCGGCAAGACCTCGGGCATCGGAGCATGGTGTTCGAGGCCCGACTCCTCGATCTGGAAGGAGACCGACATGCTGAAGATCGCGCGACCGTGCTGGATGGCGACGACCCGACGCGTCGTGAAACTTCGGCCATCGCGAATCCGGTCGACCTCGTAGAGGATGGGAATCTTCGGATCGCCGGGCCTCAGAAAGTCACCCTTCAGGGAATGGACGTGGCGATCCTCGACCGTTCGATGGGCCGCGACCAACGCCTGGCCCACCACCTGCCCGCCGAACACGCGCTGAGAACGATCCTGGGGGCTGCGTCCGCGAAAGAGGTTGAGTTCGATCTCCTCGAGATCGAGTAGATCGAGCAGGGATTGAAGGGCTGCCGTCATTGGGGGCTCCGAAGCTCTGGGCACATCGCAGGAGCTTACCCGATTCGGGTCCGAAACTCCGAATAGGCGAAATCGACGCTCCCAAGTCCTGACTAACAGTCTAGGGAGTCTGGGCCGGCGGGGATGGCCTCTCATCCGGGGCAATTCGCCTCTGGCAATCGCGGACGGACTGGTTTCGCTTTCGTGGTGGTCGACTATGGTTGGGATCGAAGAGCGCACCGTCGTTTCTCCAGCCCGGAAATACGAAAGCGAACGAATGAGCAACCCACAAGCCGAATCGAAGTCCGACCTGGAAACCGCGGAGCACTTCGACGTGATGATCATTGGGGCAGGAATAGCGGGCGTCGGGGCCGCCTATCATCTCAAGCAACAATGTCCCGCAAAGAGTTTCGTCGTCCTCGAAGCGCTCGAGAGCTTCGGTGGGACCTGGCTGATGCACCGCTACCCCGGCATCCGATCGGATAGCGATCTCTACACCTTTGGATATCGCTTCAAGCCGTGGACGGGCCCACCGATTGCGACCGCGGAACAGATTCTGACCTATATGGGCGAAGTCATCGAAGAGAACGGTCTTGATTCACATATTCGATATGCGCACAGGATCGCCTCGGCGAGCTGGTCGAGCGAAGACAATCGCTGGACCGTCGACGGGACGCAGAGCGAGACGGGGGAGTCGATCCGGTTCACGGCGAGCTTTCTCTGGATGTGCCAAGGCTACTACCGCCATGCCGAAGGCTATACGCCCGACTGGGAGGGACTGGAAGAGTTTGGCGGCCGGGTCGTGCATCCGCAGACCTGGCCCGAGGATCTCGACTACAAGGGGAAAAATGTCGTGGTGATCGGCTCGGGTGCGACGGCGGCCACGCTGATTCCGGCGATCGCGGACGATTGTGCCCATGTGACGATGTTGCAACGATCTCCGACCTATTTCATTCCGGGCCGGAACGAGAATGAGCTCGCGAATCAATTGCGCGAATTGGAAATCGACGAAACCTGGATTCATGAGATTACGCGTCGCCAGATTCTCCACGATCAGGCCCTGCTGACCCAGCTGGCCTTCGACGATCCGGAACTCGTGAAGAAGGAGCTGTTGGAGGGGGTTCGTGCGTATCTGGGTCCGGACTACGACATGGAAAAGCATTTCACGCCGAAATATCGACCCTGGCGCCAGCGAATCGCATTCGTTCCCGACGGCGACATCTTCAAAGGGATCGTTTCCGGCAAAGCGTCGGTCGTGACGGACGAGATCGAGAAGTTTTCGGAGAAGGGCATTCATCTGAAATCCGGCGAGCTGCTCGAAGCGGACCTGGTCATCACGGCGACGGGATTCAACCTGAGTGTATTGGGCGATATCGATTTTTCGGTGGACGGAAATTCCATCGATTTTGCCGAGACCGTCACCTATCGCGGAATGATGTTCACCGGGGTTCCGAATCTATTGTGGATCTTCGGTTATTTCAGAGCGAGCTGGACTCTGCGAGTTGATTTGCTGGGCGATTTCGTGTGTCGGCTGCTCAATCATATGGAGGCGAGGGGGCTGAGGAAGGTCACTGTCGTGCTTCGACCCGAGGACGAGGACATGCCGAAGCTTTCGTGGATGGATCCGGAGAACTTCAATCCCGGCTATTTGATGCGAAGCATGGATCTCTTGCCGAAGCGATTGGACAAGCCTGAATGGCAGCATACCCAGGACTATTGGGCCGAGAAGATCGCGATTCCCGAGATCGATCTCGAGGATCCCGTATTCGACTATCGTTGACCGTGGACCGTGGATTGGCTGGCGAGATCGGTTGAGCGGCCACGGGTGCGGCGTGTCTTGCTGAAGCTAGATTGACATCTGCTACCTTGCGAACAACCCCTCATCGTTACGTGCGTCGGATCGTCATCCCGGCCGTACGAGGGTATTCGATGTCGAATCGTCGCATGGACGCGATCTTCTTCGGGGTTCTCCTGTCTGTTTTCGCGGTCGCGTTTTTCGTGGCCAATCGACCCATGGAGGAGGAAGCCACTCTCGAGATTCCCGATTTCAGCCTTCCTCGATTGAGCTTCGAAATCCCTGTTGATTTTCCGTACACACCAGTCGAATTCGAGAGCCGGGTCGCGCCCACACTGGACCTCTCGCATGGCATGGAATCGGCGCTCGACGAAGTCCGATGGGCACTCTTGAAAAGTTCGGCCTTGCACGAGGTCGAGGTGCGAGAAGAATGGGTTGCGGCGCTCGAATAGGCCGAGAGTCCTGGCGATCGAGGGATTGGGTCGGATTCGGCCAGGCCCACTCGAAAGGGAGAAGCGATGCCTAACTTTGCGATGTGGGGTAAGGCGCTGAGCGTCATGCCTCGGATTTCCAAGGCGGACTGGGACGGACTCGATCTCGTTTCACGTTGGCTGATCGCCACACGCTCCGCGGTCATCATCATGACGTTCACATCCGCGGCCTTCGCCGGGGTGCTGGCCTACAAAGCGGGTGCCTTCGACGGAGTCCTCTTCGCTCTCGTCACCTGCGGACTGTGCCTCGCGCATGCGACGAACAATCTCATCAATGATCTGACCGATCATTGGAGGGGCGTCGACAAGGACAACTACTTCCGTACGCAATATGGCCCCCAGACCGTCGAGGACGGCTTTTTGTCCGTCCGGCAACTGATGACCTATGCCGCTTTGACGGGTCTCGTCGCGCTCGGCATCGGCTTCTATCTCGTCTTCGTTTCGACGCGCGGCGAGGTGACTCTGCTGCTGCTGGCCTCGGGCGCGTTCTTCGTGCTCTTCTACACCTTCCCTCTTAAATATATCGGGATGGGCGAGCCCGCGGTGCTGGTCGTCTGGGGGCCACTGATGGTCGGCGGAAGCTATTTCGTGATCACAGGGACCTGGAGCAACGAGGTTGCGATCGCGAGCCTCGCCTATGCGCTCGGGCCGACCGCGGTCCTCTTTGGGAAGCATACGGACAAGATCGAATTCGATCGGAAGAAGGGCATCCGAACGCTTCCCGTGATTCTTGGGGAGAGCCTGTCGCGGAAGCTGACGGTCGCGCTCCTGCTCGCGCAATATCCGGTGATCGCCTCGCTGGTCTACAGCGGTTTTTTTCACCCGGTGATGCTCGTCGCCTTCGGATCCATGATTTCACTCAAGCGCGTGTTCCAGGTCTTTTCGCATCCGCGCCCCGATTCGCCGCCCAAAGACTTTCCCGAAAATGTCTGGCCGCTCTGGTTCGTGGGTGTCGCGTTCTGGTTCACTCGGCGATATAGCGGATTCTTCTTGCTCGGCCTGATTCTCGACGTCGTCCTCTCGAAGGTCTGAGCGCTCGCTCGACGCGGCCCGCTACGGCGCGCTCGAAACCAGGAACAAGCTGATCGCTGGGATATAGGTGATCAGCAACACGCAGATCAAGAGAATGACGAAGAAGGGGATCGTCGCGCGGTAGACTTCGAGGACGGGACGCTCGAAGCGATGGCTCGCAATGAAGAGGTTCATTCCGACGGGCGGCGTGATGTAGCCGATCTGCATATTGGCCAGGAAGATGATTCCGAGATGAACCGGGTGCACGCCATATCCGATCGCGATCGGAAGAATGATCGGCACCATGATGACGATGGCCGAGAAAATATCGAGGATCATCCCCAAGCCGAGCAAGAAGACGTTGAGTAGCATGAGGAATACGAAGGGACTGTCGACCCGTTCACGAACCAGGTCGAAGAGACGTGCCGGAACCTCGGTATCGATCAAATAGTTGGTCGAGGCGAGCGATACGCCGAGAATGATCATGATCGCGCCCACCAGAACCATCGCTTCGCGCATGACCGCGGGCAATTCCTTGAGTGAGACTTCACGTCGGATGCCGACCTCGACGACCAGGACGTAGATTGCGGTGACGGCGGCCGCCTCCGACAGCGCGAAGGTCCCACTGTAGATCCCGCCGAGGACGACGATGGGAAGTGGAATTTCCCAGCCGGCCTCCCGGATCGCGCCAAAGGCTTCGGACCAGGTGAAGGACACGCGGGGTTTCGGATGGCCGCGCGCCGTCCATATGGCATAAGCCGAGAGCATGACGATCATCATGAGTCCAGGAAGCAGCCCGGCGGCGAAGAGGTCCTCGATTCGGACCGCGGGCTCGACGTTCATCTGTTGAGCGACAATGCCGTAGAGGATAAGGGGTAGAGCCGGCGCAAAGAGCAGGCCGAGGCTCCCGGACGTCGTCACCAATCCGAGACTGAAGCTGTCGGGATAGTTGGCCTCGCGCAGAGCCGGATAGAGCAGGGCGCCCAATGCGACGATCGTGACACCCGAGGCGCCCGTGAACGCGGTGAACAGTGCACACGCCACGAGCGCGACGATCGCGAGGCCGCCGTCGAGCCAGCCGAGCAGTGCGTTGGTCAATCGGACCAGTCGATGAGGTGCGTTGCTCTCTCCGAGCAGGTAGCCCGCAAAGGTGAAGAGAGGGATGGCCAACAGGATCGGCATCTCGGCCAATCGGTAGATCTCGATGGTCACGACCTGAAGATCGACCTCTTCGGCATGAAAGCCGAACATCGCAAAGGACACGATGACGGCAAAGAGCGGGGCGCCGAGAAGTGCCAATACGATCAGAAGCGCCGCGACGATCATGCCCCATCCCCATCGGTCCGGCGGGAGGGGAGCCACCTATCGAGAGCGTCACGCGCATGGGAAGACGCCCGGAGCAGATGGCGTAGAGCGATCATCGTGAAGCAGAATGGAATCACGATCTGGCAGATCCAGGCTGGGACATTGCCGAAAGCCGTCGATCCGAACTCCCGTTCGCCAGCGACAAAGAGCCAGGAATGATAGGCGACGACGCTACAGACCAGGGCCGTGAAGAGTCCGACCGTCGCGCCGACGATGGCCTTTGTCTGGTCGGATAGAAAATTGGAGAAGACATCGACCGAGATCTGCCGGTCCTGACGACTCGCCGCGAGCGCGCCGAGGAGCGCGAGCCAGAGGACGAGGACGCGGAGGAAGGGATCGGCCCAGATCCAGCCCGCGTTGAAGAAATTTCGCAGAACGATTTGCAGAGGTGCGAGCACGACGAGGGTGCCGAGCAGCAGGGCGAGCAGTCCATCCTCCCCACGATGGAGCCAAGCCAGCGCGCGGTCCATTCGGTCGTACCGCGAGTCCCGGCTCACTTCGAAGGGGTGGACGGAAGGGCCCGCTCCGTTTCGGTTTCCTGGCGCTTCGACGTCGCGAGATTCTCCGCACGATACGACTCGACGAGTCCGATCATCTCATCGAGCAGGTCGTTCGAATAGCGATTCGACTCACGCAATCGGCGGGTCGCACGAACGCTGATGTCGTGCCAGCGCTCGATTTCCTCGTCGGACGAGGCCATGACGATTTCAATGCCCTGGTTTTTCAAGGCTTCGACGGCCTCGAGATTGCCCTTGCGAGTCGCCACATCGAGTCGCTTCGAGGCGTCGGCGATCTCTTCTCGCAGGACGATCTGATCTTCCGGACGGAGCTTGTCGAAGACTTTGCTGTCGATTCCGAAGAGCCCGATGAGGTACATCAACGGAACATTGGTCATCGTTTTGACCTTGGTATGCCACTGAAATGCGATGGCCGCCATCGGCGGTGCGGCCACGGTATCGATGAGTCCGGTCTGGAGTGCTGTATAGACATCCGCCGTTGGCAATGGGATCGGTGAGGCGCCGGCCAATTCGAGAGCGGTCTGACTCATGATGTCGTCCTCGGGAATCCAGATCCTGGCGGCGGGCAAGTCTTCGACGCCGCGAATCGCCGAACGCGAAAACAAATAGGCGAAGCCGCCGTCGCTGATCGACAACGCCGTGAAGCCGGCCTTCGCGAGCCCGAGCTTCAACTTTTCGTCGATCCGCTCACGGACGTATTCGACTTCGCCGTAGTCCCGAAACAGGAGCGGGAGGCTATAGATCTCGATGTCGGGAAAGAGGCTCGCCAGCGGGCCGCTCGGAAGCGCGGCGCCGTGAATCTGGCCGATCCGCATCTTGCGCATCACGGTCTTGTCGTTGCCCATGACGCCGCCCGGATAGAGCTTGAGGCGGACGCGGCCGTCCGTTCGTCTCTCGATATTCTTGCCGGCCTGTCGAATTTCGGAAACGAAACTGCTGCCTTCCGGCATCAGGGTGGCGATCTTCAGTGTCTTCGCTTCGACGCCCGTCGAAAGGAGCAAGCCGAACAGCACGAAGAGCAATTTCGACCCTGCCCGTCTTGCCAACGACCGTGTGGGTCTTCGCTTTGCTCGGGACGTGTGATCTCGGAGTCTTCTAGAAGTAGTCATCAGCATCTGCAAGAAGTTTACGCGCCTCTTCCTGGGCCAGGACATTGCTCAAGGTGAATCCAGACGCCTTCGGGTCGGTGTTCACGACATCATTCAGGAGTCGATCGTGTAGTCCGCGGTCGAAAACGAGCCGGGCATATTGCCGCGCGAAGAGAAGCTTAGCCGTTAGATTTCGTCCTTGGGAGAGTTCGATCGCCGATTCGAAATGTCGGCGACCCCGTTCGGGCTGACCGCCCATGCTCTTTGGGCGAAGCGTATACAGAACGCCCAGGTAGAGATGGGCGCCGCCCGATTCGTGGTCGGGACGCAGTTCGACGACGCGTTCCATGATCGCTTGCACCTTGGGGATGTCCGCGATGGCGTTCCAATTTCCCGAGTCGGCCTGGATCCAGCTCGCCCATGCGCTGCCAAGCCCATAGAGCGCCTCGACATCCTCGGATTCGGTCTGGAGGAGACGCCACTGAAAGTCGTCGAAGGGCATCCTGGCTGAATCACAGAGCGAGTCGACCTGGATGCAGAGCAAACGCTCGCCGTAGGTCTTTGCGCGAAGGGTCAGTCGCTTCGCACGCGAGGCATCCGTGACGAAACCCGAGCTGTAGGCGGCATAGAGGCGAGCGCCGGCGAGCAGTAGGGCCGGATTTTGCGGGTCGCCTTCGATCAGCCCGTCGATCGCGATCAGGTAGGCGGGGCCGCCGTCTCGCACGATCAGGACATCTTCTTGATTCAGCACCGCAGCGGAGATGTTCTCGGCTATTCCCGTCGTCGCGCGTCGCGCCAGGAGCTGACAACCAGGCAGAGGCAGAATCGAGATCAAGAGGCCGAGGGTGACGAGCCGAGCATTCATCCGGGTTGAGTCTAGCCGGATTCTGTCCCGCCGCTGGTTTCGCGATGGGTTCCGTACAGGTGGGCTTGGATGTTCTGCCGCTTCCGTAGTCTCTCCACGTCGAGTCAGCGCGACGACGGTCGCCTGAAAATGCAATGCTCGGCGTAGGCCGTCGCATCCCTTGTCGACCAGTCGACTTTGGGCGTTTCCTTCAGGTCTTGGCACCAGGCTTCGCTTCCCACCTCCGGCGAACACCCCGCCAGCGAGACCGAGCCGGCAAGGACGAAGGAGAGGAAAATGAATCGAATGAGGCGCTTCATTTCATGTTGTCCAGTCGAGGTTCGAGCAGTCGTTCGCGAAAGGGGGTGTCCCCATCGGGCGGATCTCCGCGCGAGGCGGCCACCCAGAGAGGGACGTGTTCAAGGTTTTCGAACATTTCGGTCATGGGATCGCAGGCTGCTAGAAACCTTCGGTCTTGTGGATCTGTTTCCAGATCAGGTTCGGGAACCAACGCCTCATGCGCCAGCCCAATTTTGTTCCGCGACCGGGAAACACCCAGAGTTCGTCCCGATCCAGAGCGGTGTCGATCGCGTCGAGCACCAACTGGGGTTCAAGGACATCGACCCCGTCGAAGACCTTCGGCCAGACCGTCTCTTCGGCCTGCTTGAGCAGGGGCGTTGCGACAGGCGGCGGGCAGACGCAGGCAAAGCGGACGCCGCGATTGCGATTTTCGTGATAGAGAACCTCGGAGAAGGCCACGACCGCAAATTTCGATGCGTTGTACGCGCCCAGATAGAGGATCGGCAGCCAGCCCGCCAGCGAGGCGAAGTTGATGAAGTCGCCCGATCCCCTTTCGAGCATCCGTGGCAACGTCAGTTTGGCGACGTTCACGACCCCGCCATAATTGATGTCCATGATTCGCAAAATGGTCGAAGTGTCCTGGTCCAGCAGGCGGCCGGTCGGAAAGATCGCGGCCGCGTTGTAGACGCGATCGATCGGGCCCAGGTCCTGCTCGACACGTTTGACGGCCTGCTCGACATCGGCCGGATCGGTCACATCGACCTGGAGCGTCAAGATATTGTCGAAGCCGGTCGCGGTTTCGGAGAGGCCGGCGAGATTCACATCCAGTGCAGCGACTTTCGCGCCTTTTGCGGCCAGATTGCGTGCGGCCAGCTGACCCATCCCACTTCCACCCCCGGTAATGAAGGCGACGTTGCCCGAAAACGTCATCGAAATCTCCTTGAGAAAGCGTGTTGAACGAAGGTCGACAGGGTATCGAATCGGCCGGGACTTCTGCAGCCCGTGGCCGGAGGATTCCCGGGCCGTCATACTAATGGCGGGTGTCCCGGGGCTCGGCAACCCCTTTCGTTCGATGAACCCCCCGGCATGAGGAGAATGCATTTGAAATATCGACTCTTGGGGCGAAGTGGGCTTCGCGTCTCCGAACTCGCGCTGGGCGCGATGACCTTCGGAACCGAAAAATGGGGTGCCGATCAGGCGGAAAGTCGTCGCGTCTATGATGGCTTTCGGGAAGCGGGCGGCAACTTCATCGACACGGCGAATGTCTACAGCGAGGGGCGCAGCGAGACGTTTCTGGGCGAGTTCATCGCGGAGGAACGAGAGCGAATCGTTCTCGCAACGAAATACACCGGCGTCACACGGGGGCGAGACGTGAACGCCTCGGGCAACAGTCGTAAGAATATGATGGACTCACTTCACGCGAGTCTCAAACGCTTGCGGACGGATTATATCGACCTGTATTGGGTGCATGTGCGTGACTTCATGACTCCCATCGAGGAGGTGATGCGCGCGCTCGATGATCTGGTGAGTCAGGGCAAGATTCTCTATGTCGGAATATCGGATACCCCCGCCTGGGAAGTGGCCCGCGCGAATACCTTGGCCGCGCTTCGAGGCTGGACGCCCTTTGTCGGATTGCAGATCCGGTACAGCCTTCTCGATCGCTCCGTCGAGCGGGAGTTGTTGCCCATGGCGAAAGAACTCGACCTTGGCGTGACGCCCTGGGACACCTTGGGTTCTGGCATTCTGACCGGGAAATACAACGTCGCCCAAGGCGATCCCCCGGCTTCGACCGAGGGTCGAGCGAGTTTGAGGGGTCTGGTGAAGGAGCGCGACCTGACCATTAGCGCCGAGGTGATCCGGATCGCACAGAAGATCGGGCGTACGCCCGCGCAAGTCGCCCTGGCCTGGGTCCGTCAGGGGGAGGGCGTCGTGATTCCGCTCGTCGGCGCCAAGACCCGCGAACAGCTCGACGACAATCTTGGTTGTCTCGATGTCGAACTCGAGTCGGCGGACAAGGAAGCACTCGATCGCGTAAGTCGAATCCGCCTGGGTTTTCCGCATGAGTTCCTGGCGCAATTCAAGACGGACAAGATCCTCAACCATCGCGACTGAGGAGACCCAACTCGAGGCGGGTGGAACTCAGGCGCTTTCGGTCGAGCGGGTCCGCTTCCGAAATTTTCGAAAGGCGATGAATGCGACGATGCCCGCGACGATTGCGACCCACGTTCCGAGACTCTGAGCCTCGAACCACTCTAGAATCTCGGCACCGAAATAGGTCCAGATCGCGATCGCAGGACCAAAGCCGATCGCGGTGCCCAGAAAAGCCGTCGGCGCAGCCACACCGGATAGGCCGAGGGCCCAATGCGAAGCGGGGTTCAGGAAGAAGAGCAGTCGAAATAGGATGACGGCGGGCAGTCCCTTTTTGGACAGACGCTCGTCCCACGCCCGCAGACGATCGGGCATTCGCCCCTCGACCCAATCGCGACCGAAATAACGTGCGAATCCGAATCCGACCATCCCGGCACCGGTCGCCCCGGCCCAGTTGACGAAAAAGGCCAACCAGAAGGGCCAAAGGGTTGCGGCGGTCAGCAGGAAGATGACGCCGGGCGTGCCGAAGGGTACGAGGATCGAGAAGAGTACGACGAAGAGGAAGGGGCCCCACGGCCCCGCCTCGGTCATGAGCGCGCGCATGCGATCGGGCGCGAGGTAGAGATAGAGCTCGCTGTAGTAGGCCAGAGCCGCGATGGCCAGAAGGATCGCGAAGAGAATCAGCCGCGTCCGCATCAGGCGCGGACTCGATTCAAATGTTGTCGGACGGCGGCGAGCCAGGCCTCCGGCGACTCGATCTGCGGACTGTGGTGTGCGTCGTCGAGGAGGACGAGGTCGGCCTCCGGAATCCCCTCGGCCAATTTGCGACTCGGCCGAAGAAACGCGGCGTCCTCGCGGCCGACGAGGCCCCGGGTCGCGCACTGAATCTCATGCAGGCGACGCACGCGCCAATGCCAACGCATGGGGACGCGTCGAGTGAGCCATTTGATGACGATCAATGTGCGGTTCGGGATGGCCTGATGGGAACGCGCGGCGGTATCCATCAGGATCAGCGAAGAAACTCTTTCGGGTGCGGCCAGGGCGAATTGAAGTGCGATCATTCCGCCTCGAGAACGCCTTCTCGATGGAGTCTTTCGATCTCCTCTGAGGTGGCTCCGAGCCAGCGCGTGAGGACGTCGGCGTTATGTTCGCCTCGATGGGCGGCCCCGGCTCGGACACCGCATTCCGCGTTCGAAAAGCGGTACGGCGATTGAACGACGGGGCGCGTACCGCCCTCGCGATCGTCGATCTGTGCGACCGTGCCGCGGGCACGGGCCGTTGGAGAATCGAAGGCTTCCCGGTTCGGCCGAACATCACCCCAGGCCAGGTTCATCCGATCGAGGGCCGCACACAGCGCGGGGCGATCTGGAAACGACCGGTAGAAGGCCGCCGCCGCTTTGCGTCGATGAAGAATCTTCGTTTCGAGGTCGGCGCCCTTGGGCGTCGTGTCGAGGATATTGTGGTGCTTCGAGAGGAGTTTCCAGATCATTCGGAAATCCCCTGTAATCATGATCGGGCCGCCGGGAGCCTCCCAGACTTCTCCGCCGCCGCGTTCGAGGGGGATCCCGTCGGTCGCGAAGTTGGCGTAGTCGTCTGTGACGAGCATCGTGTCGAGCATGGCGATGTCGAGATGTTGGCCGCGTCCACTGCGTTCGCGAAGATAGAGGGCCGACAGAATCGCCACGAGGCCGTGCAGACCCGCGTTCATATCGGCAATCGAAAGCACCGGATCGCTCGGAGCGCGGCCATCCATTTCGGCCTGGCGGGCGACCAAGCCTGATTCAGCGTGGAGTACCGCGGCATAGGCGGGCCGGTGTGATTCGGGGCCGCTTTGTCCGAACCCCGAGATCGAGAGCATGATCAGCCGGGGATTGTCCGGCGAGAGGTCGCTCCAGGCCAGGCCATGTCGCGCCATGACCTTCGGTCGAAAATTTTCGATCACGATATCCGCCTTCGAGGCCAATCGGCGAACGAGAGCGGTCGAGCCCGGCGCCTCCAGGTTGACGCAGATACTCTCCTTGCCGGCGTTCTGTTGGGTGTAGTAGCCGGAGAGGCCCGCCCGCATCTGGCCCCAGGCCCGCGTGATATCGCCTTCGGGTGGTTCCAGCTTGACGACCTCTGCGCCCAGATCGGAGAGCATTCGTCCCGCGAAGGGTCCCGCTAGCACCCGGGAAAAGTCGAGCACGCGGATTCCGTCGAGGGGAAAGCTCATCGCGCTTCGAACTCAGCTCGGCACGGTGGACGGCTCGGTCCGCGCTCCATCCGCTGCAATCGTGGGCTTGGCCGAACCTTTCATGCTGAAGGGCGTGGTATCCAGCTCCGGTAGATCGATCTTGCCGGAGAGCACCTTTTCCTTCCATTCCTGATGCTCCGGCTCTCGAGCATGGAACTCGGGCATGACCTCTTCCGCGAAGAGTTCGAGACTGTCACAGATATCTTCATGGGTGTTGCTGCCCGCTTGATTGAGCAGGATCACTTGATCGATATTCGAGGCCTCGAATTTCCGGAGTTT
>Ga0114949_10001424_pt1 | contig 14600 bp, 12 predicted proteins | sample N074metaG_FD_83505 | JGI IMG/M metagenome (GOLD analysis project Ga0114949, IMG submission 83505) | Deep subsurface microbial communities from Kermadec Trench to uncover new lineages of life (NeLLi) - N074 metaG | ecosystem: Environmental > Aquatic > Marine > Ocean trench > Sediment | place... | reverse complement strand
TTCACGGAGCAGGGACGCGACAGCAGGCTCAGGTCCCGGTGAAGCGGCGGAAGCACTTGCAAGTGGGGAACAGGTGGCAATTGATCCGGCAAACAGTCTTTGTATGAGCAACAGACTGCGCGCTAATGACCTAAATTGCAGCTCGCGGCAGTAATCCGAAGCAGCGCCAGGATCAGGCATTCGAATCTCCACAGTTCGACGTTGATCATGAAATAGAAAGCATCGGACTATTATGCATATTTTTCAACCCCGGCTGGGCTAGAAAAACTTCGACAAACGCGATTGCGGCTCGTCTGTGTCGCCTGGAAGACGCTTGCTGAAATCAGGAGTCCACAATTTCTCTCGAAAAACGATTCAGAATAGATGGCGGCCGATCTGGGGCTGGTTAAAAATTGGGATTAAAGCCAAAATCTGGTGAAAGCGAAATAGCGCACTTGCTCCGGAACTACAGTCTCTAAGAGCGGCGGAATTGCCATTACACCCTCGCCATCGTAGTATTCAAGTGAAACCCGAAAATGGACTGGCTATTAAGGTGGAACGACGCGGTCAGCAGACACCCTTTCCAGCCTACAAAGGTGATAAACCTTATATCTTTGTGAGTTACGCACACGCTGATGCCGATCTTGTCTATCCCGAGATCCAGTGGCTGCACGATCGGGGATTTAACATCTGGTATGACGAGGGGATCAGCCCGGGGTCAAAGTGGCGCGACGAGGTCGCCCTGGCCCTCACCCAATGCAAGGTATTTCTTTATTTTGTATCCCCTAGGTCTGTTGCATCGGGGAACTGCCTGAAAGAAGTAAACTTCTGTTTGTCGAGAGAACGCCGCATTCTTTCTGTGCACCTGGAGAAAACTGAGCTGCCGATGGGCCTTGAACTCAGTTTGAGCGACATGCAGGCAATTATCCGGGCAGATCACGAGCTTCCGGCTTATCAGACAAAGCTTTTCGATAGTCTGGAATCGTCACTGCCAAGAATCGCAGAACCGATAGCAATTCCCGGCAGTCAACCAATTCTGGAAGCCGAATCTGATGAGAAGTCGATTGCGGTACTGCCACTGGTCAACAGTAGCAATGACCCTGACAATGAATATCTTTGTGATGGCATCTCTGAACAACTTATCAATGGCCTGACGACCATAGATGGGCTAAAGGTAGCGGGACGGATCACCGCATTTGCTTTCAAGAATCTGGATGTCGACCTCAAGGTCATGGGAGAAAAACTGGGTGTACAAACGATCTTGAGCGGTAGCGTTCAAAAATCAGGCAATCGGGTCCGGATTAACGTTCAACTCCAGGAAGTCAATGGCGGTCACAGCCTCTGGTCATCTCACTTTGATGGCACCCTGGACGACATCTTTGAACTTCAGGACGACGTCGCCAAACACGTAGTTGAAGCACTTAGAATTGAATTGGGTTCAAGAAAGTCCAGTAGACTGATCGATGTAGGGACCAGCGACATCAACGCTTATGACAATTACCTGTTGGGGATGCACGAGTCCCGAAAACTATCACGCCGTGAATTTATTAAGGCAGTCAGTCATTTTGAACAAGCCACGAAATTCGATCCCGGTTTTGCCAACGCTCATGGACAGCTGGGTTGGTCTTACCATTGGCTGGCGACACTGTTTAACGAAGAAAAGATGGCTGGGAAAGCCCAGGATGCTTTTGATAGAGCGGAAGCTTGTGGTTATATGCACAGCGTTTACCCGTGGGCAGAGATCAGACGATTGATTGATCCTGCGGTAATTCCCGATGAGAAACATCTGACGGAAGAGGCATGCGACAAAATACTTCATCCGGATGTCACATGGGGCTCTTTTGAATATGTCCAGATATCCGACCGGTTGGTTCGAGCCGGGCTGTTCCAGGCTGCGGTACAATTCAATGAGTTGTATCTGGCAGCTACCGATTACTCACTGGGTGAGAATGCTGCCCTGGACCAAAAGATTATCTATCCCCTGTTCGTTGTGGGCCGTTATGAAGAGGCTATTGAATACGAGACCGCGTTGCTCGCACTTCAGCCTGACGATCCAATCGCCCGCGAGAGCGAGCGCTTGCCTATTCCCGTACCGGACAATACGCAAAGGCTGAGCAGGATCTGGACATTATCAACGGTGTATGGCCAAGAAACTTTCCGCAGTTTCATCACCTTTTCTGGAAAGGAGAAGTGGATGCCGCCAGAGAATACTTTGACTGGCTTGTAGGCAGGAAAAATTTCGAGCCCCTGTACAAGACCTACGGGCATTTCCTGTTGGGAGACATTGATAAAGGTATGGACTATCTGGAACAAGCAAGCGATCAGGCAGTTTATGGGGTCCAGTGGTCGAGGATGCGGCTGCGTTGGTGGTGCCCTCAGTCAATCGTCGATGAGGTGGAACGACATCCGCGGTATCAGGCCCTGCTGAAAGAGAAAGGTTTTGACGATGCCTGGCGTAATGAACTGATCCGGATGACAAATCAGCTGACGGATATCACAGGTATTCATGTTCAGCCAGACGAAGCCTATTGAGGGTCGGGAGCGTTTTCCATTCACGTTAATTTGACCAGCAGCCCTGGCTTTTGAAGTTGTGGTGATAGATCTGAAAAAATACGTCGGAACTTTCATCGACAGTAGCACTGCTCTCTCAATGTAGTTGCACTGCTCTCTCAATGTAGTTGCACTGCTCTCGATATATTGTCGCTTTCCGGCTCTAATCATCAACCCAAGTCGTTTATACTCGTCCCTAACACAATCGGGGATAAGGTGCGGATTTTGAAACCTAGAATGAAGATCAAATATTTGATGGTGTTTGCAGGATTGTTTTTAACGACCGGGGTAAATGCACAGGACAATGGCTTTTTTACCGATTCCTCCCTGCTCGCGCCGTGGAAAAAAGGAACTTTCGATCAGGCCTACCTCAACCCGAACATAATGGTGTTGTTGAAACGGCACAGTGCCATACTGATTGATCAGCCCGAAATTTTCATCGCGGATGATTCCAAGTACAAGGGTGCCAAAGGTGATCAGCTAAAACAGCTCGCGGACACGGCGAGGCTGGCCATGATGGAGCGCCTGTCTGCCGGTGGTTACCAGGTTGCAGACGAACCCGGGCCGGATGTCATGTACTTACGCTGGGCTATTTCGGATCTCTATCTCAAGAAGAAAAAAAGGAGCATCCTCAGTTACACAGCGATGGGAATGATAGTTCATACCACAAGACAGGCAATGATCAAGGATCTGTTCAAGAAAATCGATATTGTGGAACTCGGTTTGCAGGTGGAGTTTATCGATGGGACCAGTGGTGAAATTATCGCGGCAGCGACCTCGAAACAGGGCACCCGTAAGTCAAAAGATCAGGCGGAAGACCTGGTTACCTGGGAGGAGCTTGATGCCATGTTCAGTACTGTTGGCGAGCGGACTCGCTGCTATCTGGATAATGCCGGGCAGGAAGCCAGGGAACGGGCAGATTGCGATAGCATTGTAATTAAACCAGTGGTTGCTGAAACAATGTAGTCGGCAAGGCTGTGTTGAGATGAGGTACTTCGCGGTCGTCGCGCTACTGATGGCAGTATCGTCACAAGCCGCCACAGTAAACGACATAGACTCTGACAGGATTGAATTCGTCATAGGCAACATCGTTTTTGTTACCTTGCATGAATTTTCTCATCTCATTATCGAAGACTTTGATATACCAGTACTGGGTAACGGTGAGGATGCTGCAGACACACTGGCAGCTATATCGCTCATCCATATGGACCGACACACCCGGAACGGGATTTCCGATTTATTGCCATGTTGCTGAGCGCAGCAGATGCGAATCGTTTAATTTGGCAGCGTGGTTTGGAAAAAGACAATCCAATGGCCTATGCCCTGCGACACCCGCTCTCGGTGCAGCGTGCTGCCAGAATAAACTGTCTGGCTTATGGCAGTGATCCCGAACTTCTGCAACCTCTTCCTGGCATCGTTGAATTGCCTCTTTACCGGGCTGATTGGTGTGTGGAGGAATTTACCGATGCAGAAAAGGCCTGGACATGGGTGTTAGACAATTATGTGCACAACAGCAGTGTTCACAACAGTGATGTTGATAACGTTGATGTCCGTAAAAACAAAAACGAGACAATGGGCATAAATTCGCCTACGGCGCAGCTGAGGAATCACGCCATGTGGCGGTGCGTCAGTGGTTAAAGGAAGAAAAAGTGCTGGAACGTATACTTGCCCATGTTGCCCGGACGATTCTGCTGCCGGAAGCATTCACTTTACGAACATGTTCTTGTGGGTCGCCGGACTCTTATTGGGACCGAAACAGTCGGCAGCTTGTCGTTTGTTATCAACTTATCGACGCTTTTTATCAACTGTCAGCCGAACAGGGCATCAGGGAGATGAAACAGGAGATTCGCAAGTTCCGCCGTGAAAATACTAACATCGATCACTGAATTTTGAGTGTAGTATCGCATTAGATTACCAAAACCAGATAATCCAACCTACCGAACAGCCTCCACCACTTCCGACAAGGGGTTACCAACAGATCCCGAGGGAAACTTAATTCCCAACAAAGTTGCCAGTGTTGGTGCAATATCAGCCGGTGAGATACGTCGGGTAATAGTTTGTGCGGGTATACCGGGTCCGACAAAAAAAACGGGTACATAGGTATCGTAAGCCCATGGTGACCCATGGATGGCTGCGATTCCATCCAACCCCATTTTTTGCGCTTCATCCGTTGAGTGCAGGAACCAGTACTGCTCTTGCACCAGATGGATGTTACCTGACCTCATGGGATGAAAATTACGCCTGATTTGAATTTGCAAAGGGGAATTCAATATTTGTCCCCGAAGCAGATTGCTGCGGGTTTCTGCGTAGGCAATACCCGGGATTTTCATCACCTCCGCAGCGATAAAACTTTCCACATCATCGATATCAAGATGAGCCTCTGCAATCGCATCCAGGTTAAGATAAAGATAAGGATGGTTGTGGGTTGCAATCAAATCTCCACGTCCAAAGCGTTTTTCCAGAACCTCGTTTAGCGGTCCCTCTTCGCTGAAATAGGCAAAGTCAAACCTTCCTGCCTGCATGCCCAGGTCTGTCATGTACTCCGGGGCTTCTGGTGCGCCGTGGTCGGCGGACAATACTATCAAGGTGTTTTCCAGGCCCACTTTCTTATCAATAAAATCGAAAAGCTCTGCCAGGATGCGATCAAGCCGCAATAGATTGTCCTCGCTCTCGAGACTCGAGGGGCCGAATAAATGTCCGATATAATCTGTTGATGAAAAACTAACAGCCAGGAAATCAACGTACTCATTATGCCCTAGCCTTTCATTTTCGATCAGCTGTTTCGTGAAATCGAGCGTGAGTTCGTCACCAGCCGGGGTAAGGGAAAGTATGAGATAAAGATACTTGTTGTTCCCGTAATGATGGGGAAAGGTTCTTCCCAAGGGCTGAAAATTCGCTTCGTAAGAACGATCGTCCAGATCCTTCGCAATGTATGTCGTTTGATCCTGGAGCAATTCCCAGGTTTTTCCACGATATCGATTCGCCGGTTCAGCTGCGTTCCATTTGTTCACCCACTTCGGGTATTTATCGTAGTAGTAAGTACTTGTGACGAATTTTCCGGAAGACTTTGAATACCAAAAAGCTTTACCAGCGTGTCCACCGGGAATGATTGCTCCTCTGTCTTTGACGGATACGCTAAATACACGTGAGCGACCGGCATTGGAAACAATCAGTTCATCACCAATTGTACTGGCCAACAGATTGCGCGGGGAGACACCACTATGCGGTTTCGGGGCCTGGCCGATCAAATGATGTCGGCTATCTTCGGTATTATAAACTGACGCACCCGTTAAAGGATCAATCCAGCTATTTCCGATCATCCCGTGGGTTGCCGGGTCAGCGCCCGTGAAAAGAGTTGCATGCCCAACCGCTGTTTCAGTATTGGCGTGCCGATAATGTGCGTTTGCGTAATGCGTGCCATTTTCCAGGAGAAACCGAAGTCCACCTTGACCTAAACGATTCAGGTACCTCATCGGCAGGTCACCACGTAATTGATCAACCGTGATTTGCACAACAAGTTTAGGTTTGAATCCGCCGGATTCTCGAGCCGAAATGTTCGATGCCATGAGAATAATCGTCAGGGTGCAAGCCAGAGTGTAAGTTGTTTGCATAACATTTCTCCTATTCCGAATGAGTCACAAGTGACTCGTTTTGTAAAACTCCATAAGGTAATTCAACTGAAGAAGATGAATAGGCTTAAAGGAGGTTAATGTTGTAATTGAAAATTGCACGAAAATCTCGCGCATCTTCATCACCTCGATTGGCTTCTGCGTATCGCAGACGAATCCATAGCCCTTTAAGCCGGCTGGATACCGGTTTGTAATCCAGCGTAATATCAAATTCGTCTTCTTCTTCCAGAGCTAAACCATTTTCATCGTGCGCTTTGCGGCCCACAGCATAATTCATTGACATGCTGAACTCCGGCAATTTCCATCGCCCAAGGCTATAGGAAATCCTCATGCCACTGGATTGCTCACCGGCACGATCAAAATCCAGAACCATCAGGGAATTGTAATGTGGGCGTCCTCCCCAGGGGCTTTTAATCGCAGCGTCGTCGCCGGTGATGGTATATTTCAGATTCAGTACAATGTCCTGCCAGCTGCTAACCGCACTGATACCCCAATGCCACGTTTTAAAATCACCAATGTTCTCTTTGCCGGTACTTCGTTGACTGGCGAGTTGGGTACGAATCTGATAGTCAATACCGTTTTTGTAGCTACCCTTCAGATTTGTGTCGAGGTAGAAAATATTCATGGTGTCTTTGTTGTAATAATTAATTGCGCCAAAGTGGAAAGGCTTGAGATTCAGTCTGAAACCCGCAGCGAAGACACCATCTGAGTGGGATGATCCTGCTACTTTGGACATGCTGACGAATTTGTTGGAATTCTGCTTTTTCATACGGGTTACATAAGTAACCAGCATGTCCATTTTCTTTGTACTGTAGTCAACGCGATACGCCTCGAATGTATTAGGGACCATTCGGCTGTCCTGCCTGTTGAGATATGGCAGATTAAAGGACTGTCGATAAAGTACCGTGGACAGTTCAGAATCCCTGGCGTCCAGTCTCACGAAAGCTTCTGAAATGACGGACAACGAACTCCCATCTTCGGACAAAAGACCAACCGGGACCTCATCGTTACTGACGTCCAGGTCAGTTGCGTAGGCATAGGTTAATCCAAGCGACACCCTGTCTTTCCATCGTCCGGAATGTAGATCCAGGGTGCCGCCCCCAGCGACGAAGTCACCGCGTTTATCGCTGAGGGTCTGCCGATTAAACTTATAAATTCGAGCGTTGAAGGAAAGTGTCGAATCGCGCCAGAAACTTCCAATTATCGCGTTTCGTTCGAGTATCTTGTCCAACAGCGTCACGCGGCGTTCCTGGACTTCTTCGAACTCGACTGCCATTGCCGTCGCATCTTCAAGAGCGGTTGTTGGTGCTACACGCTCAGTATCCAGGTACTCAGCGGTAAAGGCATCGGAAGCTAGCCCCCACTGTAGTACCATGCCGGTGAGTGCGAAGAAGCGAGAGAACTTGAATTGCCGATACATTAGCGAATGACGCCTGGAACGAGGATGTAGGCAAAGCTGACCGTTAGTTGCCTACTCCAGTAACTTGCCCCAATTCGTGCGTTGCCGCATATCAGACAGATTTCCTTCATTGACAAACGGCTTATTCTGACGTTGTTGCCAACCACCACCGAGTGCCTTGTAAGCAGAGACAAGTTTCAGTGCCGAATTTCCCCTGGCAGATATCAGCGCTCCTTGTTGCAGGAACTGGATCCGCTGCGTGTCAATCACCGTGGTGTAGTTGGTTACACCGTCACGATAAAGTGTTAATGCAAGTTCCACCGCGCGTTCCGCGGCGATAGCACTTTGTTCCTTTAGAATTGTCTGTTCTTGAGCGCCGGTAAAAGCAACGAGTGAATCTTCGACCTCTCGTGCCGCTGACAGCACCGCAAACTGATATCCGTTAATGCTCTGTTGAAAGCGGGCATCCTGAATTCTCACATTGTTCCTCAAGCGGCCATAATTCAGGAACTTCCACATGAAATTGAAACCACCAATGCCCGCTACACTATCACCTTTAAACAGGTCGCCGGTGCTGTCGGCGACGAATCCAATCGATCCTCCCAGGCGAAACGCCGGGTACATGTCTGCCTTGCTGACACCGACCAGGGCGGCTTGTGCACTGGCCAGCAACTCGGCACGACGAATATCAGGCCTGCGGCGAATAAGTGACGCGGGAACATCTGCCGCAATGCTCGCATCGGCACTGGGTATCTTACCCGGCTCGCCAACAATCTCGGCAAGATCCGCTGGCGAACGACCAATCAGTATGCAGATCGCATGACGTGTTCGGGCTAATGCGGTTGTCAGCATCGGTATGGTTGACTGCGTGTTGTAAAGCAGTGCTTTTGCCTGCTGTACGTCCAATTCGGTAGTCAGACCCCGCTTGAACCTTACCTGTGCAATCTCGAGACTTCTGTCTTGGGTTGCCACATTTTTTCGGGCAACTTCCAGCCGTTCTTCCAGTGTACGAAACAGGATATAGCTGCGTCCAACCTCGCCGGTTAACGTGACTAGCACGTTATCGTAGTCAGCCACGGAGGCATCAAAAAGCGCTTCCGATGCTTTGATTCCATTGCCTATTCTGCCCCAGAAATCCAATTCCCAGATCGCATCAAAACCGACGCCATAGTTCGAGAAACTTGTATCAACATTGTCGATTACAAAATCTGGCAGGCCTCCCAGGATTTCGCCTGATTCAGATAACCTTATTGCACCTGCACCAGCCCTTAGTGTTTGCACCTGTGGGTACTTAAGTGCGTTTGTTCTCCTGTACGATGCACGGGCTTCATAGACACGCAGACCGGCAATTTGTAGCAAGTGGTTATTGTTGTAGGCCTCATCAATCAGCCGGGTCAATACAGGGTCGTTGAAGTTGAGCCACCAGGCCGCATGATCGCTAGCTGCTGACGTGATGGTATCCTGATTCGCGGCATGCCACGATTCCGACAGGTCAATATCAGGCTTTTCAAATTCCGGCGCCAGCTGGGCGCATCCAGCAAGACCAGCGCACAGTACCAGCGAGGTGAGTAGACGGTGTTTTTTGATCATGATGGATTCTTCTCGGGAGAAGGAACACGGTAGATAGTGGTATAGAGCACAGGCAGAAGCACCATGGTGACAATCGTGCCAGCAGTCAGACCCGACATGATCGTCATTGCCATAGAGACCCAAAATGCATCCTGGAGTAACGGCAGTACACCGAGTACAGTCGTTAGCGCTGCGAGCACAACAGGTCTTAATCTCGACACCGCAGCCTGGACGACACTGTCATAGGTATTCAGACCACCGGAAATATTCAAGTCGATCTCGTCGAGTAACACAATCGAGTTCTTGATCATCATACCGATTAAGCTCATGAGACCAAGCAGTGCCATAAAACCGAATGCTGTTTGGGTCAGACCCAGAACCGTGGAAATACCGATCAGGGCGAACGGAATAGCCAGGAACATAATGATCATCGGACGAATTGCATTGAACAGCATCACGATGATAATAAGTATGACAATTACTGTAGGCGCCATCCCTGGCACAAGAGAAAGAATAGACGTGACCGTACTGTCCCATTCACCATCCCACTCTATTCTATAACCCGGAGGTAATTCCAATGCGTTCATGTCTTCAATGACGCTTGCCCGCAGTGCCTGGAACGTATCGCCGTCCGGACTCGCCTGCACCGCGACCTGGCGGCTGCGATTCCAACGCGAGATAATCGGATCTTCCCACTCCAACTCGATACTGTCAGCGACTACCGCAAGGGCGACAGAGCTCACAGAGAGTGCGGGACGAACCTGGATGGTTTCCAATGATCCGGCAGCTCTGGATCTCTCGCTGCTGACTGAGCGGGCAACGATCGGGTAGGTATCCTCACCTTCACGATATATGCCAATTGGCACACCGTCATAGGCACGTGACGTGGCGCGAGCCATATCAAAACGTGATACGGCAGCCCAGCGTGCTCTTTCCTGGGAATAGTCAATCACAATCTTTTGCACGGGCTGGCGCATATCGAGCCGAATCTGTTTCGCCATGCCGCTTTGTCGCAGAATCACCATCGCCTCTTCACCCAGGCGTCGCAACGTTGCGGGATCGGCCTTTGCTCCCCCGATGATGCGCATCTCAAACGGCCAGGTATCTCCGGGGCCGACTGTATATTTGCGCACGCGTGTCATCGCCTCAGTAATGTTGTCATTCAGCCAGGGTTCCATCATTTGAACGAGAGGATCCACTTCCGCAAATGAAGGCGTGTTTACGACGATCTGGCCGTAGGACTGGTAGGGAAACTCCGGATCAACCGGCAGGTAGAATCGTGGGCCACCCGCCCCGATAAACGTACCAATATCTGCAGTTCTCGGGTCGCTGTTGAGCTTCTCTTCTATCGTTTTCAAGTCATTAGAGACTTTTCCGATAGGCGTACCTTCCGGTGCCCAGTAATCAATTAGAAACTGCGCACGTGTTGAGTTGGGGAAGAATTGTTGAGGAATCGTGGTGAAACCCCAGATGGCTGCAACCAACAAACCACCAGCGGTGGCAAGCGTGAAAGTTCGAGCTCTTATCAGGCGGTGTAACAAGTTTCTGAACGCCAGGAAAACTTTACCGCCATAAGGATCATCCGATTCACTCACTTCCACGCGAATCAAGCTGATGCATTGCATGGGTGTGATAGTGATCGAGATAATCCAGCTCAGTGTCAGGGAGATGCCGACAACGACAAACAGGGTCCTGCCATACTCACCCGCGTCAGCCTGGGCACTGTAAACCGGATAAAAAGCCATGAAGGCGATAATAGTTGCACCCAGTAATGGCATTGACGGTAAGGTGGCACTCTCAATCGCTGCATCCCGGGGTGCCATACCCCTGGAAAGACGCACGGCATAACCATCCGCCACCACTATCGAGTTATCGACCATCATGCCCAGCGCAACAACCAATGCCCCCAGGGAAACACGGTGTAATGGTATGTCCAATATAGACATGAATATGAATGTGCCGAGTATCGTCAAAATCAAACCGCTACCGATCACCACACCCATACGCGCACCCATGGTCAGCGCCAGAATCACTATGACGATCAGAACCGCTTCGGCCAGGTTAATGATAAAGGCGCCAATAGCTTCCTGGACGAGATCGGATTGCCATTGAAATTTCGTGACTTCGATTCCTGCTGGCAACTGCGCTTTCAGTTCCTCTAACCTGCGGTCAATATTCTGACCCGTCACGATAATATTGCCACCGGAAACATTGGCGAGCGTAACCGCCAATGCCTGTTTGCCATTGAACCGCATCAGAGAAAAAGGCGGGTCAAGATAACCCATGCGCACATCCGCTACGTCTTTGATGCGGATCATGGAACGCTTGAGTGGGTCAGGGACATTCTCCGCCCCCACAACATCCAACAGAGCGTTGACTGCGATGTCAACAAGCCCCTGACGGATCAGCACGTCACCAATATCCTCGGCTGAGTCGAACTCTCCCTGAATTTCGATGCGCATCCGGCGCTCTGGCACATTCACATGACCGGAGCTCACCACCATATTCTGGTTGGCAAGGGAAGCCAGAACCATCTCCGTTGAGATACCCAACTCTGCCACCTGGGCTTCTGAAACGTCTACATAGACTATTTTTGGCTGCACACCCCATAATTCCGCTCGCGACACACCCTCAACCCGGCCCAGTTCTTTTTTCAGATCCTTGGCATATTCCTCTAACTCGGCATAATCAAAACCATCACCGGTAACCGCGAGCACAAAACCGTAGACAAAACTGAAATCATCCAGAATTTCGGGTGACGGAACCGTTAGTGGCAGGAAGGGTTTTGCATCGCGGATTTTCTTGCGCATCTCATCCCACACCTGGGGAAGCTGTTCTGCGGTAATATTCTGTTTCATGTCGATCTTGATAATGGACATGCCTGCTCGAGACAAGGAATACAAGCTGCGCAGCTGTGGCATTTCCTGGATTGCAACTTCGAGAAGGTTGGTGACTTCCTCTTCCACCTCCAGTGGAGAAGCGCCAGGATACAGCGTGACCACGACAGCTGTTTTGACAGTGAAGTCCGGGTCTTCGAGTCGGCCTAATCCGAAGTAACTGGCCAGCCCACCGACAACGAGCAAAAAGACCATAAATTTAGAGAGTGTAGCGCGTTCGAGCGCCAGTTCTGTTAGATTCACGAGTTAGCTCCCTCAACCAGCCCTATTGCATGACTTTTACAAGTTGCCCCTCAGCGAGCGAGTTAACCCCTGCGGTGACAATCCAGTCCCCTGGCTGCAGGCCGTCAGTCACTCCGATACCAAAATCACCGGGTTGGCCAACGACGACTCTTTGACGAACCAGTCTATCGTCCCTGATGATCCAAACCGCACTGCCATCTTCCGGATGCTTGAAAAGTGCAGCCGCTGGAACCGTTATCTGTTTCTCATTGTCAGCCAGTCGTGCAGTAATAAATGCCGTCCCTGCCATCCCGGGTAAAATGTCGAAAGCCTCCGTTTGTGCCATTAGCAATGTCGCGGGAAATGTTCGGGTGCCGCGGGATGCCTCTCGCCCAATTTCCTTGACGGTTGCAGCTATTTCAATATCCGAATAGACATCGAATATTACTTTTGCGGATTCTACATCCTTGGCATAACCGATCAGGCTTTCCGGCACGTCGACCTTGAACTCGATAAGTGATCGGTTCAGTAACCGAATGACGGGTTGTTTCAGGACTACCGATTCAAATGCCTCAATGTAGTTCGCAACAACTTCACCGGAAAATGGTGCCTTAAGCTCCGCGTAAGCCAGTCTGTTTGCTGCGATATCCGTCGCAGAAGTTGCGGAATCAACCGCCGCTTTTGCGATCGAACGTGCTGCCTTGGTTCGATCAACAGCGCGTTGGCTGATGGCGCCAGGGTCATCCTGTTGAACATTGATTGAACGCTTGTGGTTGGCCTCGGCATTCTCAAACGCAGCCTGCGCTTTTACCTGGGTCTCTTCTGCAACCCTTAGCACGTTGGCCAGGTCAGTCTTGTCCAGGACCGCTAAAATGTCACCGGTTGAAACGGTGTCGCCGACGTTTACCCTGAGTTCTTCGACCTGACCACTAACGCGAAATGACAGCACAGCTTCCTGGGCGGCTTCAGCACGACCAGGAAAAGATCTTGTAGCAAGACCTTCGCTGTCTCCCAACTCCACGGCTTTTACTAATTTGGCCGTTTCGGGTTTTGGTGGCGGCTCACCGCACGACACGACGATGAGGAGAAAAAGTAGTACTAGCGCGCGGGTTTCTATCGAGCGATATCTAATCATTTTGCAGTCACTCGGCTTTCAGGATGGTTTAAGGCTCATCTGCCAGGATCACAACGATAAAACTATGGTGATGTTAAGGACATAGAATTCTATCTGAAAAACGACAAAAACTTATTTGGTGTTATGCAGGGACTCATATACCCCCCTTCTCGCGTGATAAGGTGATATCTCTCCAACCTCGGTCTGCACAGAGAATTCGGCGGAGAACTTCACCAATTGTCGGCCGACGTTGAGCAGACGTTCCTCGATCGCCGGGTCATGCCATCGTCGTCAAACATTTCTATTGAATTTGCAGATCGACACTTCCTGCGGCAGAACCCGGCAATGCAGGTTGCGACAGATCGTCTTCATAGTGTTTAGTCGTTCGAATCTGACATCGTCACTTTCTGCCGAACAGATTAAGTACGTACGTGGCCACGAAGATCGCCATTGCCACCAGGCTGATCGGTGGCAGGCCGGCATGCCAGCTGTCGGGCTTCAACCAGCCTTCATAGCCCATGAAAAACAAATGCGCCGCACCGAGCAACAACGCGAATAGCAGGAATTTTCGCGATGTGATGAATTCGATAAATGGTTTGTCTTCCCGCAGAAAGGTTTGAAAGCTCATGTTGTAGCCCCACAGGACGACAAAGGCGAAGACACCTGCAAGCATGCTGAGACCGGCCAACAACGTCAGGGTGCCATTGTCGGCGAAGAATTTTCCGTAGATTGAAGGACGGAACAGCAGGAAGCTCATCAGTGCATGGATGAGCACCATCAAAAAACCTGTCATACCAAGCGCTTTACGCGCATTAAGCCAACCATTGGATACCGTGACGCCCAAATTGTTCAAGGGACCAAGGCCGAAGTTAAGGGCCAACAATATGAACGCGCTAAGCGAAATCCCTTTGTTCAGGATAAAAAACGGAAAATCTTTCCAGGGAACCGGACCCAAAAGGTGGTAGCGCAGAACTGCGTACCCCAGTCCGGTAATTAAGACGATGGTAATGATGGAACCAGCAGAGTTCTTCGTGACGTCGTCGCTCATGATTTGATACCTGTCGAACCAGCGAATGATCGCTGACGGATTTTATCCAGGTACACTTTACGTTCGTCCATTGTCGACTTTATCCCCAGTGGGCCGTTATGGCGTATACCAGATTGGTGAGGTGTAGGCGCGCTCCTGCGTCGTCATCGGTACGTCGGGCGATGGCATGTCGATGCCGAAACGCACAGCCTCA
>Ga0114949_10001422_pt1 | contig 14610 bp, 15 predicted proteins | sample N074metaG_FD_83505 | JGI IMG/M metagenome (GOLD analysis project Ga0114949, IMG submission 83505) | Deep subsurface microbial communities from Kermadec Trench to uncover new lineages of life (NeLLi) - N074 metaG | ecosystem: Environmental > Aquatic > Marine > Ocean trench > Sediment | place... | reverse complement strand
TCTCTCGCTTCATCTTCATGAAAGGCGTTCCCCAGCGACAGCATGGCCACCTGGTGCCGGTGCGAGGGAAAGGGACCTTCCACCGGCGCGCCGACACGCCGGGTGGGACTGTCGCCTGTGACGAGGTGGGGATGAGCCTCTTCCAGCGCGGTCAGTTCGCCCAACATGAGGTCATATTCGGCATCGGACAGACCTGGCCGATCCAGGACATAATAGGCTCGGTTCGCCTCGCCAATTTCCCGGCGCAGCCCCTCCATCCGCGCCTCGATCTCGTTCCCGACCGTACCCCTGCCGCCGCCCATGGTGGTCAAGATAACCGATCCCGGCGGCAAGCAGCGCCCCATGATTCTCCTTGACAGAAGCGGTTCTTTCGAGAACCATTGAAGGGGGGCGACTGCAGAAAGGCGTTCCCCTTCACCCTGCAAGGAATTCATCATTATGCTGAAGGAAGTCGTCTTTCGCGGTTGTGAATCGACTCCTCGTATCGAGGATGCCCTCCGCCGTGCCATGAAGAGGGTGGAGCGCCAGATATCCCGATTCGATCCGGAGTCCTCCTTCCTGCGTGTTGTCCTGGCGGTCGAAGGCCGGCACGCCCGCCATAAAGCCTCCGTCCGCCTCTCCATCCGGGGAGCCACCCTCAACAGCAGCGAGGAACGGCCCGACCCGGCGACCGCCATCAAGCAGGCCTTCGCTGTGCTGGATCAGCAAATCCAGCGCCACCTGAGCCAGTCACGCCGTGAGCATCTGCGGGACCAGACGGCCTACCCGGCAGCTATTCTCGCCGAGCAGCTGGCCGCTCAGGCAGCGCGGGAAGTCAAAGCCCTGGAAGGCCTGAACGCCACCCAGATCGAGCGCCTGCAGCGATTCGTGCAGCGGGAAGTGCTCTACAACCGACTGGAAGGCCGTCTCTTCGGCATCTCTCCCGATGCCATCGTTGATGACACCGTCGTTCTGGCCCTTGAAGAGGCCGATGAAAAGCCGCCGCGCATGGCCTACGAAGCCTGGCTCCTGAAGCTGGCCCGCCGCGCCCTTGAACAGCGGCTCAGCCTGGCCAGGACCGGCAACGGCGCCGAGAACACCCACCTGGAAAGCGAAGCCTATACCTCCGGCCTCATGGAACCGCCCACCGATGAAGACTGGCTCACCTACTTCCAGCCCGATGACGACCCCACGGTGGCGGACATCACCCAGGACACCAAGGTCATCACACCCGAAGATGACGCAGCCCGGCGCGAGTTGCACTCCCATGTCCACCGGATTCTCGGCCAGCTCCCCGAATCATGGCGCCATGCTTTCACCCTCTTCACCATCGACGGCTTCGACGCCGCCGCCGTGGCCTCCAGCCTGGAGACCACCCAGAAGGATGTGCGCCACCAGATTCAACAGGCCACGGAGTTTCTGCGCGAGAAGCTCAAAGACACGGGCTACAGCCGGACAAAATGAGCCGCAAGGATGGCGATAGCCGTAAAGTCTTCGCCAGAAATCGTGCCGCCCGCCACAACTACCTGATCCTCGATGAGCTCGAAGCAGGACTGGTGCTCACCGGCGCCGAGGTCAAATCCGTGCGCGCCGGCAAGGTCGTCCTGAAGGACGCCTTTGCCGCGGTGCAGGACGGCGAAGTGTTCCTTCATAACATGCACATCTCCCCGTACACACATGCCCGGGTGGAGGCCCAGGATCCCGAGCGCAGCCGCAAGCTCCTGCTCCATCGCCGCGAGATCCTGAAATTGCAGCGCCAGATCCGCCAGGAAGGCCTGACCATTGTGCCTCTGCGCCTCTACCTGGAACACGGCGTCATCAAATGCGAACTGGGCGTGGCCAAGGGCAAGAAAACCCACGACAAACGCGCCGCCAGCAAAGAACAGTCCGCACGCCGCGAGATCCGCAACGCCATGGGGCGTGCGCGGAAGGGTTTCTGAGCTTCGAACAGGACCGGACCTTTCCCGGCGCGTTGCCGCCGACGGGGGGGATCTGGTAGCCTCGCCTACCGTTTCCCGCTTCCGGAGAATGCGCTTGTGAGGACACTCGGCACGCCTCTGCCCGCAGACGATGCGCGCTGCGAAAGACGCCGGAAGGCGCTGTGGAACAGCACCCTGGCCATCACCGACCTGGAAGCCAGACTGCGCCAGGGCGGCCCGGAGAAGTACCGCCTGCGCGAGCACCGGCGGGGCAAGATGCTGGCCCGCGAGCGCGTCACCCGGCTCCTGGATGAGGGGTCTCACTTCATTGAAGTCGGACTTCTGGTCGCCCACGACCTGTACGATGGGCAGGCACCCGCCGCCGGTGTGGTGACCGGTGTGGGTATCGTGCACGGCCGGGAAGTTGTGGTTGTAGCCAACGATGCCACGGTCAAGTCGGGCGCCTGGTGGCCCGAGACCATCACCAAGATGCTGCGCGCCCAGGAAATCGCCATGCGCTGCCGGGTGCCCATCGTCTATCTGGTCGATTCGGCCGGCGTGAACCTGCCCTACCAGGACGGTGTCTTCCCGGGACAGTACGGCGCGGCGCGCATCTTCCACTACAGCTCCATCATGCGGCGATTGCTGCACATCCCGCAATTCGCCGCTGTCATGGGCCAGTGCGTCGCCGGCGGCGCCTACCTGCCGGCTCTCTCCGATGTCCTCATCATGACCCGGGGCACTTCCTTCATGGGCCTGGGCGGCCCCAAGCTGGTCTATGGTGCCCTGCGGGAAAAGATCGACGGCGAGACCCTGGGCGGCGCCCATACCCACAACGCCATCTCGGGCGTGGCCCACTATGAAGCAGCGGACGACGCCGATGCCCTGGCTCACATCCGCGAGCTCATCGACCGGCTGCCACCGGCGCCGCCTGCGGGCCTGCGCCTCCGGAAGCCTGCGCCACCCCGCTTCGACCCGTCCGAGATCTACGCTCTCATCCCCGAACGCCACGCATCGGGCTACGACATGTATGAGGTCCTGGCACGCATCCTCGACGGCTCCCAGCTGGATGAGTACCAGCAGGAGTATGCCGCCGAGTTGATCACGGGGCACGCCTATCTGGAGGGCATCCCTGTGGGTATCCTGGCCAACCAGCGTCTTCCCATCCAGGGCCGTGATCCCAAGGGAAAGACGCTGCGCCTGGGCGGCGTCTTCTATCCCGAATCAGCGCGCAAGGCCACCGCATTCATCCAGCTCTGCGAGCGCCAGAGGACGCCGCTTCTCTTCATCCAGGATGTGACCGGCTTCATGGTGGGTTCGGAGGCAGAGCATGCCGGCATCATTCGCGCCGGCGCGGAGATGGTGGAAGCCATGGCCACCGCCACCGTCCCCAAGGTGACCCTCACGGTGGGACATGCCTCGGGAGCCGGTTATTACGCCATGTCCGGACAGGGATTTGATCCCGATTTCATGTTCACCTGGCCCTGCGGCCGCATGGGCGTCATGGAAGGGGCTTCGGCGGTGCAGGCCCTGTTCGGCGGACAGATCGCAAAACTGCAGGCCGATGGCCTCACCCTGGATGATGTCCCGGATCTGAAAGAAAAGGTCGAGAAGACCCTGGCCGACTATGAGCAGAACCTGTCGCCTGTGGCCGCTGGTGCCCGGGGATATGTGGATGCGGTGATCCCGCCCAGGGAAACCCGCGCCTGGCTGGGCATGGCCCTGCGCACCAGCCTCAACAACCCGGGACCCCATCTGGGCAACTTCCAGCTCGTGAATTCCACCGGCCGGCAGGCCGCAACCATCCCACCTGCCGCGGTCGCCGGCGAGCCGGCCGCCACCACCGGCAGGAAGAAGACCGCCAAGCCAGTCTCCGCCAAGAGCGGCAGCCGAAAGAAATCATGAGAGCAAAAACAACCATCCGCATCGGGAACGGTCAGGGATTCTGGGGTGACTCCGTGGATGCTCCGGTGCGCATGGTGGAAGATGGGCCTCTGGATTTTCTCGGCCTGGATTACCTGGCCGAAGTCACCATGTCCATCATGCAGAAGCTCAAGGGGCGCGATCCGAAGGCGGGCTACGCCACCGATTTCATCGAACTCATGGCGCGGATCCTTCCCACCATGAAGAAGAAGGGCGTACGCCTGCTGGCCAACGCCGGCGGTGTCAATCCCCAGGCCTGCCGCAAAGCACTCTTCGCCGCGGCACGCAAGAGCGGGGTCAGGAAATTACGCATCGGCACGGTCCAGGGCGACGACATCCTTCCTGATCTCCCCGGCCTGGTGAAAAAAGGCGTCCTTCTCCACAACATGGATGACAATCGACCGGTCACCGACATCATGGACCGCCTTCTCTCGGCCAATGTCTACCTGCCCACAACCGGCATGGTGGAGGCCCTGGACCGTGGCGCCGAGGTGGTGCTCACCGGCCGCTGCACCGACCCGGGCCTGACCCTGGCACCCATGGTCCACACCTTCGGCTGGGCCTGGGACGACTGGGACCGGCTGGCGGCGGGAACCGTGGCCGGGCATATCATCGAGTGCGGCGCCCAATGCACCGGCGGCAACTTCTCCCGCTGGTGGGAGATCAAGGGCTGGGACCGGATCGGCTACCCCCTGGTGGAGGTGGCCCCCGACGGCACCTTCGTGGTGACCAAGCATGCCGGCAGCGGCGGGATGGTGAGCGTGGACACCATCGCCGAGCAACTGGTCTACGAGATGGGCAACCCCCGCTCCTACATCACTCCCGACGTGGTGGCCGACTTCACCTCCGTGAAAATCGAGCAGGCAGGCCGCAACCGGGTCCGTGTCAGCGGCATCAAGGGCGCGCCGGCCACCGATTCATACAAGGTCTCCATGTCCTATCGGGATGGCTACAAATCCACCGGCCAGCTCACCCTGTCGGGGCCCGACGCCCTCGCCAAGGCAAAAATATGTGCCAGGGCCCTGTGGGGACGGCTGCGGCGCGCCGGCTTCACCTACCAGCAGACCCGCACCGAGTACCTGGGCGTCAACTCCTGCCACGAGGGGATTGTCGGTGAGGAAACCCTGACACCCGAAGTGGTCCTGCGTGTGTCGGTGAAGGACCCGGACCGGAACAAAGTCAATCGATTCGGACGCGAGATCGCACCTCTGGTCACCTCCGGGCCACCGGGAGTCACCGGCTTCGCCGGCGGGCGGCCCAAGGCCACCGAAGCCATTGCCTTCTGGCCGGCCCTCATCCCCAGGGAACTCGTCCGGGTTGATGTGCGCATGGAGGATCTCACATGAAAGTTCCTCTTTATCGTCTGGCGCATGCGCGCTCCGGCGACAAGGGTGACGGCAGCAATGTCGGCCTCCTGGCCTACAACCAGGACTGCTACGAGATCATGCGGCAGCAAGTCACCCCCGCCGCCGTGCGCCGCCACTTTCGCGGCATCGTCCGTGGCCGGGTGGAGCGTTTCGCCGTGCCCAACCTGTTGGGCTTCAACTTTCTGCTCCACAACTCCCTGGGCGGAGGTGGCTCGGCGAGTCTCAAGAACGACGCCCAGGGCAAGACCCACGGCATGGCCCTCCTCCTCATGGAAGTGGACGTGCCGCCACGCTTCAAGCTGCCAAGGGTCGGCAGCACAGGCGCCCTGGCTCCCGCCGGCCAGCTGCGGGAACCATCCCGGCGCGGCGGGGTGGCAACGGGCGGTCGCCGCAGCCCCCGCCGGAAAACCTGAACGGGAGAACCCCGCCATGCCCACACCCACCCAGCCAGCAAGCAGGAGTTTGGCCTCTCTCAAGAACCTGCGTTACAGCCAGGACGACCAGGGAGCGGGACTCCTCCTCCTGGATCGGCCGCCGGTCAACGCTCTGGGCCGCCAGCTGGTCGCGGACCTGGACACGGCAGCGACCGCCCTGGCGGCCGACCCTTCCGTGCGCACTCTGGTCCTTGCCGCTGAGGGCCGCACCTTCTGTGCCGGCGCCGACCTGAAAGAGCGCCAGACCATGAACACGGACGACGTACGCGCCTTCGTGCACACCCTTTCCGCCACCTGCCAGAAGATCGCCGAGCTGCCGTTCCCCACCGTTGCCGCCATTCACGGCACGGCCGCCGGTGGCGGCTGTGAACTGGCGCTGGCCTGTGACTTCAGGGTTCTGGACACGGTTGGCCGCCTGGGCCTGCCGGAGACAACCCTGGCCATCGTGCCCGGTGCCGGCGGGACCCAGCGCCTGCCCCGCCTCATCGGCACGGCCCGGGCCAAGAAGTGGATCTTCAGCGGACGGCTGTTCTCAGCCGACGAAGCCCTGGCCGACGGCGTGGTGGACCGGATTGTCCCGGCCGAGCAGGTCAGGCAGGCGGCGCTGGAAATGATGGCCGAGATGGCCCGCTCCGCCCCGCTGGCCCTGAAGGCCGCCAAGAGTGCCATCGATGCGGCTTTCGACGGACCCCTGCCCCGGGGTCTGGAGAGAGAGTGGCGCGCCTATGAGACCATTCTCGACACCGAAGATCGCCGGGAGGCATTGGCGGCCTTCAAGGAAAAGCGCGCGCCGGTGTTCAAGGGACGCTGAGGCAACATCATCGCCTCGGTGGATTACCTAGTCCAGCAGACCTGTTTGGGGTGAAGACGCCGTGGCGTAGGCACGCCGGGGTATGCGCCCGGCTTCACGGGCCAGCCGTCCCGCCACCACGGCATCTTTCATGGCCCGGGCCATCTTCACGGCGTCACGGGCGCAGGCAATGGCCGTATTGATCAGAATACCGTCGGCCCCCAGCTCCATGGTGAGCGCAGCGTCGGACGCCGTGCCCACACCCGCGTCCACAATGATCGGCAGGTCCTGGATCTCTTCCATGATCAGGCGAAGATTGCCCGGGTTGCGGATTCCCAGCCCCGAGCCGATGGGAGCCGCCAGAGGCATCACCGCGGCAGCCCCGGCATCCCGCAGCTTCTTGCAGACGATGAGATCATCGTTGGTGTAAGGCAAGACCACGAATCCATCCTTGACCAGATGGCGGGTGGCCCTGAGGAGGCCCTCGTTGTCGGGAAAGAGGGTTTTCTTGTCGCCGATGACCTCCAGCTTGATCAGGCGAGTGCCGCATGCCTCGCGGGCGAGAATCGCGGTGCGGATGGCATCCTCTGCTGTGTAACACCCGGCCGTGTTGGGCAGCAGGGTCATCTTCTTGGTGTCGATCCAGTCCAGCAGCGATTCTTTGTCCCGGTCCAGTTCGACCCGGCGCACGGCCACCGTGACCATGCCGGCACCCGAAGCCAGGTGGGCGTTCTTCATGGTCTGAAAATCCTTGAACTTGCCTGTACCGATGATCAGACGGCTGCTGTATTTCTTGCCGGAAATCTCCAGGTGGTCAGTCTTCATGGGGCAATGGTACCACTGCCAGCAAGGAAATGAGAGGGGGCACAGGCAGTCCCTCGTCCTTCAGCCACCGCCGACAAAATGCACGATCTCGATCCGATCACCGTCGGCCAGGATGACCGCGGGAAATTCATCGCGCTTCAGCACGCGGCAATTATGCTCCACGGCCACACGCCTGGTCTCAAGTTCCAGATCCACCAGGAGGTCCGCCACGCTCAGGGAGAAAGGCACTTGCCGGTCCTCGCCGTTGACCACCAGGCGGATGCTCACCGCGACCTCTTGCGGTGGTGCGGCGGCAGTGTCCCTGCCGCAGACGCTTCCTCGATGAAATCCCTGACCATGCGCTCCAGCCCCCGGTCACGGATCATCCCCTCACCGAACAGCTTGCGTTTCTCGGGGGGATCATATTTCCCCAGCCGGATATCGCGCACCACGTTCTGGTGCTGGCGCTCCAGAAGAGTGCTCAGGCGCTCCCGGTCCAGGCCGTTGCCGGCTTCCTCGCCGTAATCGCGGCGGCGGGCGTCCAGAATCCGCCCCCCCTCATAGATAAGAGTCTCTATAATGGGATTGTCGGCACCCCGGTCCTCCGTCTGCACATGAAAGATCCGGTCGTCGTGGTGAACATCCGTGTTGAACCCGGTCAGCATGGAACAGAATCTAATAGACGGCGGCGGGACCCGCAAGGAACCGGGAAACCATGCGGGGAACGGCTCGTAGGGACCCGGGGAGAGCGGCCGCCCCCGGGCCGCAGGCGGTGGGCAATGAATGCAGGGTGGGACCAGGCACTGTTCGTTCAGATCCTGGCCGGGCTGGGCCTGGCGGCCGCCGCCGGCCTGCGGGCTTTTCTGCCTCCCCTGGTGCTGGGTCTCCTCGCCCGCATGGATCTCATCACCCTGCGAGGCGACCTGGACTGGCTGGCCGGGACACCGGCCCTGATCATCTTCGCCACCGCCGTGGTGGTGGAGATCCTGGCCGACAAGGTACCCCTGCTGGATCACGCTCTGGATGTGGTGGGCCTGGTGGTCAAGCCCGCCGCCGGCGCCCTGGTACTTGCGGCACCTCTGGTGGACATGGGGCCCGTGGCGACACTGCTCCTGGCGTTGGTGGCAGGCGGCACCGTGGCCGGCGCGGTTCATGTCACCAAGTCGGCGTTACGCCTGGCCTCCACCGGCACAACCAGCGGCATGGGCAACCCCGTGCTGTCCCTGGCCGAGGACGGCCTCTCCCTGACCGGCACCGTGCTGGCTGTGGTGGCACCCCTGGTCCTGGTACTCTTCCTGATCCTGTCTCTCCTGTTCCTGCGCAAGATCGTGCACTGGATGCAGGCGCGCGCCCGCCCGCGGGCGGCCTGAGCCGCAACAGCCGGTTTGCCCCGGGGTCGATGGGACCCTAGATTTCCTTCGAACCTGCATGTTCGGAGGAAAGGTGTCTCTCCACCACTCAATAAAATCCCCGGCGGTGCTCAGGGCAGCCCGCCGGTTGTTCCGTCGATCTCCAGCAGCCACCCTTCTCATGGGGCTGTTGATGATGGCTGGCGGGCCTGCCGCCGCCGGCCTGGGAGAGAGGGAATACCACTACCGGGTGGATCTCACCCGCAACCCGGTGGAAGTGCAGGCCCGCTTCTCCATCCGCCAGGATAAGGATTTCGCCTTCATGGGCGCCCTGGGAGGGCGCCCTGTGAGGGATCTGAGAGTCCGCGACGGCCGGGGAGCACGCAAGGTCAGCGCGACCGACGACCCCGGCATCTACCGGGTGGATGGCCTCATGGCCGGCCTGGTGGAAATGTCCTACACCATTCCCCTGGATGACGACTGCCGGGACATCGCCTGCCGGGATGACGGCGGCGTTTTGATCATGGGGCGGGATCTCCTGGTTCATCCCATGAGCGTGGATCCGACGTTTCCCCAGACGTGCCGCCTGGACCTGTTGATGCCCGACTCCTGGACCCTGGTCACCGCCGGCGGCGTGATGGAAAGCCCCCTGCTCGCCAGCAGCCTGTCGGTCGCCGGATCCTGGCCTCTCCTGGCGGGAGATTTGGTGGTGACACCCATGGATGAGAACGAGCTCCTGGTGGTGCAGGCTACAGGCTGGCAGGTTCCCCCCGAAGGGGTCGGCGCACTGGTGGCCGGCTATCTCAGGGAGCAGAACCACCTGCTGGGGAACTGGCACGATGATGGCCGGCAGCGGCTCGTCCGGATCGTGCCCACCAGGGCCCACGAAGCCAGCTTCGGTGAGACGGCACCCGGACTCGACCTGGTGCGCCTCCCCGGCGACGCCGATCGCCCGGCCCTGGCCGCCGCCATGATGCGTCCCCTCTCAGATCTGTTCAAGCAACGACTCCGCCAGGGTCTGGCCGGCGCCGGCGCCACCGAAACCCACTGGTGGCGGGAAGGATTTGCTGAGTACACGACCCTGTTGGCCGCGATCCGTGCCGGCAGCCTGGATGAGCAGGCCTTCCTGGACAGGCTGCTGGCCGCGTGGCTCAATGCTTCTCAACGCTCACCCCTGGCCCAGCATGTGTCCCCGGCCCAGGCCGGCGCGCTGGCCGACGATGACGCCACACGCTATGTGAGGGACGCCGGCCTGCTGGCCTGCTTCCTCATGGACATCCAGATCCGGTCGGCCACGGGCAACAGCTCCGGCCTGGGCGATCTGCTGGCGGCCACTCGCGGCCACCAGGTGACCAATACCCTGCTTCTGCGTGAAGCATCCCGCCTGGCGCGCACCGATCTGACCGACCTCTTTCAGGCAGCTGTGCTGGGAACGGGGCCGGCGCCCCTGCCTGCCCAGGCCTCCCTGGCCGGCCTTGAAATGACCGAAACCGGCACCGGCGAATTGTTCCTGGGCATGACCCTGGCCGCCGACGAACCGATCATCACCCGAGTGTTTAAAACCGGCCCGGCCAGAGCCCGGGGTCTCAAGGTCGGAGATCGCATTGTCGAGTTGAACGGGCAGCGGGTGGTCACTACCGCCCAGGTGGATCAGACCCTGGCGAACCATGTCCCGGGGGATGCCCTGGCAGTCAAGGTGAAATCCGCCGATGGGCAGAGCTACGAGACCGTCCTGGACCTCTGGGAGCGGGTCTCGCCGACCTTGCGCCGGTCGCGCAAGGCCTCCCTGGCGGCCATGAATGCCTGGAGCAACCTGGTCAGAGGCGAAGCCACCACCTTCGCGAACTAGCCGCTGGCAACGGCCGGGGTCGTCCTGGCCCGTCACCGCAAAAGCGTCACGGCGATCCCCATCATGGCGACATCGCCCAGGATATGGATGATCCACGGTGCCACCAGGGAGTCGGCCTTCTCGTAGATTCTCTGCAGAACCAGGGCGAGGAGGAACAATCCCCCTACGGCAAGAGCCAGCGGAAACGGCGTGAGCCAGTGGTATATGAAGAGCAGGTGCTGGCCGGTGAACGCCACAGCCGGCACCAGATAGCCCAGCCGCCTGTTCTTCTTCACCAGCAGCCCGAACGCAAACCCGCGGTAGAAGAACTCTTCCAGCAGGGAATTGGCGAGAATCGTGACCGGAGCGATGAGAAGCACCGTCGCGGAGCTCACCTTGAATTGCTCGCCGATCTTCACCGCAATGAGTTCCTTGTCGACCAGCCGATCCCCAAGCAAAGCGTACACACCTGCAAAGAGAACCATGGCCAGGCCCCCAAGCCCGAGAGCCAGCGGCAGGCAACGACGCCAGTGACGAAACTTGCAGATGTCGCTCAGGATGCCGACGCCGTGGCGCCGGCAGTAGATGAGGGGCGGAACGATGAAGAAAACCTTGTAGAGGGAATAACCCCAGAGACCCAGGAGAGCATCCAGGTCCAGCACCACCTGGAGGGTGATCATTCCCAGGGGCAGAACGATCAGGATGGCAAGAAAAACCAACGGGGCACCCCGGATTCAGCGTCGCCCCATTCTACAGAATACAAGAGAGGCCGGCGCGCTGTGGGCGTCACCGGCCTCTCTCCTGGTGAGGTGAAGCGTCTTGTTGAGCCACCCCTAGTTGCATCCGGTACAGATGATGGGCACATCACCGGAACCTGAACCGCCCGAACCGGAACCGTCCCAGACCTGCTCGCCGAGGGTCTCGGCACCGGGAGCTGCAGAGGAGGAATATCGGCTACCGAATCCCGCCACACTCATTGAAGCCAGAAGAGCCGCGACCACCAGACTGATTCTCAGATAAGCCATGTCCTCTCCTTTTCCGCGCTTTCTCTGCGCCTGTGATGGACGTATTCCCATAGAGCAAGACGGATGCCAGCTTCAGAAAGCGGCTGCAGAAACTTCACTCCCGGCCTTCGTCATCGGCCCATGGCGCCATGTAAGCCTTACCAGTCAAGGACCAGCGGCTTTCCTGAATTTTCGGCGGGACGTCCTGCATCCGCTCCGGAGCCTCATGCGTGCCCATGGAGGCAGGAGCGGATCTGCAACCCTGAGTCAACAGATGGAGACCCCGGGTTCCTCTCAACCCTTCTTCTTGCCTGGCTGCCCGGCTGCCGGCCTGCGGCCGGCGCCACCACGCAGGTTTTCCGCCCAGCGCAGCGTCCCCCCCAGATGCAGGCTCTCGTCAGCCAGCAGGTCGGCAATGGCCTCCCGCGATACGGAGAGGAGACGCTTGATGGTGCTTGCCGCATCGGAAGTGCGCAGGGTCTTGCGTCCCAGCAACATCCGGATGGCCGTGGTGGGGCGTGGTTCTCCGGAGGCGATGGCGCTGGCTGCCAGGGCCGCCTGAAGGTAACGGGCCATGAGACGGGCGTAGACCCCCTGGCACCCCATCAGTTGCCCCGCCCAGAGTTCCCGGGATTCGATATCGAACTCGACCTGGTCCATCTCCTCCATGACCCCCTGCAGTGAAAGGTGTTGTTCCACCTCAGGCCCGGGGGACCGAGGTGAGGCCACGGCAGCAGGTACCGGCGCCACAGGAACCGCTTCCCGACCGCGAACGGCATCCACATGTTCGGTGGACAGGTAGCGAATTCCCCGGTAATCGGACACGGCCTTGAGCATTTCATTCTCCAGCTCACGGACATTGCCCGGCCAGGAAGCGGCCTGCAGCAGTTCCATGGCACCGGTGGAGATCTCGCGGTGCTCAGCACCAAGGCGTTGCTCATGCCGGCGCACAAAGAACTCCACCAGCAGGGGGATATCCTCGCGCCGCTGGCGCAAGGGCGGCAGCAGGATGGGATTGCCGGCATTAGCCCGCTGCAGGAGATCGCGGCGGAACCCGTCCTTGAGGATCTCGAAGCGGTTGGTGGCCAGGACGACCTGCAGGTCCAGCTTGCGGGTCCGGCTGTCTCCGATCCGCTGGGTCTCCCGGATACCGGTGTCCAGAAGTCGCATGAGTTTGTCCTGAGCAGCTCCCGGGATGTTCCCGAACTCATCGAAGAAAAGAGTTCCCTGGTGGGCCAGTTCCGCTTCCCCGGCCCGATCCCGCATGGCGCCGGTGAATGCTCCCTTCACGTACCCGAACAGGTCGGCAGCGAACATGTCGTCATTGGCCCGCACGAAGATCTTGCGGAGAGGGCCCTCCCGCCGTGAAGTGCGATGGATGTAGTCGGCAACGAGTTCCTTGCCGGTTCCCGTCTCACCCAGAAGAAGCATATTGGTATTGCCGATGCGGCTGACCCGGCGCGCTGCCCGCAGCGCCGCGAGAATCGGCAGGGAGTGACCGACAATCCGATCATCCTCCAGAAAGCCATGCTCCCAGAGAAGGACATCGAGCCCCTCCCGGTTGAGTTGATCTTTTTCCACGAAGGCAAAGACACCCCGGCGGGCAAATCGCTGCTCGATCTGTTTCCTCTCCATGGAAGAGAGGATCACCATGGGTATCCCGGCCAGCTCTTTATCCTGAAGAAGCCGGTCGATGATCTGAAGGCCGAAGTAACGGGCGGGATCCCGATCCCTGGGGTCGCCCTGGGGCTCGCCGGTGGCCGGGTCCAGGGGTCCGGTCTGGAAGTGCATATCGATGAGAATCAGCGCCCAGCGCGGCCAATGGCGCCAGCCCGCGCGCACGCACTCCACGACCCCCTCCAGGTCGTTCTCGACACGCCGGTCCGTGCGCATCTGGCCGCTGTGCAGGAGAGCCTCGGCCACCGGGTTCTCCACCGAGGCCGCAGCCCCCCGGCCCGTCACATCCCGCACGCCCAGGCGGGCACAGAAAAGCTGCCGGTCGCGGTTTTCAGCCTCCATGGCGCGGCCATAGACATCGTCGATGATCAGGATCCTCGGCAGGCTCTTCATACGATGAGGATCTCATGGGGCAGCCTGGCGACACAGTCCCCCAGACGCCGGCAGGCGGCGGCGAACGCCACAAATTCAGCGCGCAGGGTCCGCGCCTGCTTCACTCTCTCCCCGGCATGGGGCCCGAGAAGATTCTCCAGCACATGGTAGGCCTGTTCCGCCTCATGGAGTGCCTCCCGGGCAGCCGCCACCCAATCCGACACGGGGTACCGTGCCCGCCACAGGTCGTGGAGATCCTGGGCCAACCACTCCCGCCGGGCTGCCGGAAGCAGGCAGAGCGGGGGCTGAGAGAAACAGGCCCGGGGTGACATCTCGTCCTCGAATCGGGCCAGGAGATCCCGCGCCTCTCCCGCCTTCTTCTCCCACTCCACCAGGTCGTGCTGAAGAAAACCGGCCAGCAGGTCAGGGGGGGCGGCCGCCGGTGATGCCAGAAGGGCGAGAAATCCGTCGAGACGATTGAGATGCCGGTTCTTGAGCCAGTCGTGATTGAAACGACTGCGGCGGCTTTCCCAGTCTTCGATGACCACCGGTTCTCGGGTCATGCTGGCACGATTCCTGCTCTCCCTACGGGATGGAACATCAAGCACCGGCTTCACGGCCGGAAAAGAAGCTGAATCGTCACCAAGGGTATCCGATTTGATACCCGGGATGCACACATGAGAAGATCGGCAACTGAAAATAACCTGTTCCGGGACGACGATGAACTGCTGCGCTTCCTGCGGCGCACCGCCGTGCCCCGTGGGGGATCGGTGGCTGTCGTCGCCGGACAATTCGCCCTGATTCTGGATGAGAGCCGGGATCGATTGATTCCCCTCATCGGCCAGGAACTTGGAATCTCCGGAGCCAACGGCTTCTCGAGCAACGGCTCCGGAGACTATCCGGAGCGCTCCTTCGCGCTGGGGGCGAGATTTCTCCACTCCTGCGCCGTCAGCAGTTCCGCCGAGGCTCATCTCCTGCTGCTGGTGGACGACCGTCACTTTCAGGAGCCGCATCCCGGACGGCCTGGCCCTGCCATGACCCGGGAGCGCGCCAACGACCTGCGCCGCCGGTACTACGGCGGTCCACAGCCCGTGCCCCCGTCCTTTCTGGAGATCCTCGGGAAGGAGGGGCTCGACCTCCGGGACGCCCTCCTGCCCCGGGGCG
>Ga0114949_10001418_pt1 | contig 14624 bp, 15 predicted proteins | sample N074metaG_FD_83505 | JGI IMG/M metagenome (GOLD analysis project Ga0114949, IMG submission 83505) | Deep subsurface microbial communities from Kermadec Trench to uncover new lineages of life (NeLLi) - N074 metaG | ecosystem: Environmental > Aquatic > Marine > Ocean trench > Sediment | place... | reverse complement strand
CTTTATTCTGGCGGCCCGGCAGCATCACAGCGGTGAAATGCCCAGAGCTGCCGAGGCATGAAGCTATGCGGTTTTGACGCCGGCGCGGACCAACCGTTTTTCCTGATTGCCGGCACCTGCGTCGTCGAGAGTGAGGCGATGGCGATTGACACCGCCGGTGCGCTCAAGGAAATCACGGCCGAACTCGCTATCCCGTTTATTTACAAGTCTTCTTTTGACAAGGCCAATCGCAGTTCGCAGGCGGGCTTTCGCGGTCCCGGTATGGAGGAGGGGCTGCGTATTCTTGCCGAGGTGAAAAGCCAGCTCGGCGTACCGGTGTTGACCGATGTGCACGAGGAAACGCCATTTTCCGAGGTGGCGTCTGTCGTCGACGTATTGCAGACGCCCGCATTCCTGTGCCGCCAGACCGACTTTATTCTGAAGGTGGCAAATGCCGGTAAGCCGGTGAACATCAAAAAAGGCCAGTTCCTGTCACCGTGGGAAATGCAGAACGTCGTTGACAAGGCCAAATCGACCGGCAACGAAGACATCATGGTTTGCGAGCGCGGATTTTCGTTTGGCTACAACAACCTGATTTCCGACATGCGCAGCCTCGCCGTGATGCGCGGGACAGGATGCCCGGTCGTGTTCGACGCCACACACTCCGTACAACTACCGGGCGGCAAAGGCACTGCATCCGGTGGGCAGCGGGAGTTCATCCCGGTACTCGCGCGAGCCGCCACGGCGGCCGGCATCGCGGGTTTGTTCATGGAGACCCATCCCGATCCGGACAAAGCGCTTAGTGACGGGCCGAACGCCTGGCCGCTGGACAAAATGTTTGCGCTGCTCGAGACGCTGCAATCGATCGATGCGAGCGTCAAACAGGATGATTTCCTCGAGGCCGAGTATGGCCTGGGTGTCTGATCGCTCGCTGGGGCGAGCTCCTACGACCGATTGTAGGAGCTCGCCTGTAGGAGCTCGCCCCAGCGAGCGAATCTTTAAGTGGAACTGAAATGATTAAGATTAAAGACATCCACGCCCGGGAAATCCTCGATTCCCGCGGCAATCCCACCATCGAAGCCGAGGTCACACTTGCCGATGGCAGTTTCGCCCGCGCCGGCGTGCCCTCCGGTGCATCGACCGGAACGCGCGAGGCGGTCGAGCTCAGGGACGGCGACAAATCGCGCTATCTCGGCAAGGGAGTGCAAAAGGCCGTTGCAAATGTGAATGGCGTGCTTCGCGATGCGTTGCTCGCCGATTCGTTTGCGGATCAACGCGCGCTCGATCAGACGATGATTGAACTCGATGGCAGCCCCAACAAAGGCAATCTTGGCGCCAACGCTTTGCTTGCCATTTCACTGGCGGCGGCCAAAGCGCAGGCGCTGGCGGAAGGCCAATCGTTGTTCAGGCACCTCGGGGACAGCACCACGATGCCGGTCCCGATGATGAACATCATCAACGGCGGCGCACATGCCGACAACAGCATCGATATTCAGGAATTCATGATCCTGCCCGTCGGGGCGCCCAGTTTCGCCGAGGCACTTCGTTATGGCGCCGAGATTTTCCATTCCCTGAAGAGCGTGCTGCACGGCAAGGGCCTCAACACCGCGGTCGGGGACGAGGGTGGCTTTGCACCGGACCTGCCATCGAACCAGGCAGCGCTGGACACCATCGTTGAGGCGATCGAGCGCGCGGGGTTTGCGGCTGGCAAGGAGATTCTGCTCGGACTCGACGTCGCGAGCTCTGAATTCTATGTAAACGGACGCTACGTTCTGGCGTCCGAGGGCAGGGATTTTGACGCCGCCGGCTTCTGCGATTTTCTGGCCGCACTGGTGGACGCCTACCCGATCATTACGCTCGAAGATGGCATGGATGAAGGCGACTGGGACGGCTGGCGGTTATTGACGGAGCGAATCGGCGATCGGGTACAGGTCGTCGGAGACGACCTGTTTGTCACCAATACCGAGATCCTCGGTCGGGGCATCGAGCAAAATATTGCAAATTCTATATTGATAAAACCCAACCAAATCGGTACCTTATCTGAAACTCTTGATGCAATTACTATGGCGGTGGATGCAAACTATTCGGCTGTCGTGTCTCATCGGTCAGGCGAGACCTGCGACAGCACGATTGCAGATATCGCAGTTGGTACCAAAGCAACGCAAATCAAGACCGGGTCACTGTCTCGATCCGACCGCATTGCGAAGTACAACCAGCTGTTACGCATCGAAGAGGAACTGGGCAATGACGCGGGCTATGCCGGTCGTGCCGCCTTCCCGGTGACGGTATCGGGCTGACGGTCCTGGCATGGAGCGCAGACGCTTAAGGAATTTGAATCTTGAGTATTCGCTGGATGCTGATCACGTTGGCGCTCGCCGGTCTCGCGATGCAGGGGCAGCTATGGCTGTCTGACGACGGTTTTCGCAAGACCCGCGGGCTGCGTGACGCCGTTGCAGAGCAGCGCGGCCAAAACCAGGCATTGAGTCATCGCAATGTAAGCCTTGATGCCGAGGTAATAAATCTCAAGCACGGCCGTGAAGCCGCCGAAGAACGTGCCCGCACCGATCTGGGCATGATCGGCAAAAACGAAACTTTCTACCTGGTCATTCCCGCCGACGATTCCAAAATCGTCGCCCATGCCGACAATCCCTGATTGGGCGCGCGCTCACGGGACCCCTGAAATTCGGGGACATATTCGCCAGTCTGCGAGTGATTTCGAGGTTACAGAGGTTCTGGACTACGCACTGTCCGGCGAGGGTGAGCACGACTATCTCTGGCTCGAAAAACAGGACGCAAACACTGCCTGGGTCGCCGGCAAACTGGCTGCGCATGCCGCCGTCCGGGAATCGGAAGTCGGCTTTGCCGGGTTGAAGGACCGTCATGCGGTGACCAGGCAGTGGTTCAGTGTGCGTCGGCTGACGGCGGCCGGTACCAACTGGAATGATTTCGAGTTGCCGGGTGTGCGAATCCTGCAACAGGCGAGGCATGGCCGCAAGCTACGGCGCGGCGCGCACCATGGCAACAAATTCCGCATCGCGCTGCGGGGTGTCGAGGCGCCACAATCAACCATTAACGAACGCCTCGAAACGATCAGAGAATCCGGCGTTCCAAATTATTTCGGTGAGCAACGCTTCGGCCGCGCTGGCAACAACTTGCAGCTTGCGAGCGAGTTGTTCTCAGGCAAGCGCCTGCGCAAAAACAAACGCAGCATCGCGTTATCCGCTGCACGTTCATATCTCTTCAATCACATACTTCAGCAGCGGGTAGATGACGGCAGCTGGAACCACCTGATCGAAGGCGAGTGTGCCTGTCTCGATGGAACCAACAGTATCTTCGTCGTCGACCAGGTCGATCAGCAACTGCTGAAGCGTTGTGAGGAAATGGACATTCACCCGGGCGGCGCGTTGTGGGGCAGGGGTGAGCCATCCTGCAGCGGCGAAATTCTTGCGTTGGAGCAAGCCGTCGTGGCGCCATTCGAGGAATTTCGGCAGGGTCTCGAAACGCAGATGGATCAATCGCGCAGAGCGCTGCGTCTCGCTGCCCGCGATCTTGATTGGGAGCTTGATGCGCAAACGCTGTGGCTTGAATTCGGTCTTAGGAGTGGAGGATATGCGACTGCGGTTCTACGGGAAATCGCGAATTTCTGATTCTGACGCTGCTGGCTGACTGTCGTCTGCCGTTGGACTATTCCCGTGCTTGGCGCGCGCTTTGTGGACGCCGACAGCATACAAATGACTTATCGCCGCCAGCATTTTTCGGGTCCGATCCGCTGCTGTCCCACAAAAAGAATGTGCGAGGCCCTGAGGACAATTGCTATCAGGGCGCTCAGGTAAATTGATTCGCTGGAAACATGCTTATCGCCCGCTGGGGCGGGCTCCTACGATGGTTTCGTAGGAGCCCGCCCCAGCGGGCGATAGCTGGTCTTTGTATTGTCACTATGCGCCGTGTTGCCAACAATCTTGAATTGATGGGACAGCAGTGGGTCCGATCCGCTTCGCTTCGCTCTTTGCTAGACTCGGCAGCAATATGAGTGACGAAACAGCGCACGAGGATACGTTTGCCCGGGACCATTTGCCACCGCGGGAACTGTGGCCGGAGTTTCGATTCGAGTTGCCGGAGTTGCAGTATCCGACCCGCATGAATTGTGCGACTGAGCTGCTGGACCGGGCCGTGGTCGATGGCCACGGCGAGCGTACGGCGATACTTGCAGACGGCATTACGCTGACCTATCGGGAACTGCTGTCCGAAGCCAATCGTATCGCCAGGGTATTGACCGAGGACCTTGGTCTGGTGCCGGGCAATCGGGTGCTGCTGCGGTCGCCAAATAATCCGACGCTGGCCGCTGCATGGTTTGCAGTGATGAAGGCGGGCGGTATTGCAGTGACCACGATGCCGTTATTGCGAGCAGCGGAACTTAAGCAAATCGCGCGCAAGGCAGAGATCAGCCATGCGCTATACGATGATCGACTCGCACAGGACATCTTTGATGCGGCAGCCGAGACCGGACTGTTGTCGGCGCGGCTTGGTTTCACTGAACTCTCCGCCAGTGCAAGTTCCAACAGCGACGAGTTTCAAAATGTCGATACGTCGCGCGACGATGTTTGTTTGCTGGCTTTCACCTCAGGTACCACCGGCCAGCCGAAAGCGACCATGCATTTCCATCGCGATGTGCTTGCGATGGCCGACGTGGTCGGCCGCCATTTGTTGCAGACACAACCCGAGGACCGCTATGTCGGGTCGCCGCCCCTGGGGTTCACCTTCGGTCTTGGTGTATTGCTCGTGTTTCCGCTGCGGTTCCGTGCGGCGGCTATCCTGGTCGAGACGCCAAATCCCGAGTCGCTGCTGGCGGCGGTCGGGAAGTTTCGCGCTACTGCCCTGTTCACCGCTCCAACGATGTACCGCACACTGATGCCAATGCTTGGCGAATATGATATCTCCAGTCTGAATCGTTGCATCTCCGCAGGTGAGGCCCTGCCCAAACCCACATCCGACGCGTGGCACGAACAGACCGGCATCAGGATCATCGATGGCATCGGCGCGACAGAGATGATGCACATTTTTATCGGTGCGTCGGGCGACGACATTCGCCCCGGGGCTACGGGCAAGCCGCTACCGGGCTACCAGGCCTGCGTGTTCGATGACGATTATCATGCGCTGCCGCCGGGCAGCATTGGCCGGCTGGCTGTCAAAGGACCTACCGGCTGCCGCTACATGGATGACGAACAGCGACAACGGTCCTATGTGGTCAATGGCTGGAATATTACCGGCGATACGTACCGGCACGACGAAGACGGCTATTTCTGGTTTCAGGCGCGCGCCGACGACATGATTATCTCGGCGGGTTACAACATTGCGGGGCCGGAAGTCGAAGCGGCATTGCTTGGTCACGATGCGGTGGCCGAGTGTGCGGTTGTGGCCGCGCCCGACGAGGCGCGTGGCAACATCGTCAAGGCATTTGTCGTACTGAGAGACGGTCATGAACGGAGCAGCGCACTCGCCACGACTCTGCAGGACTTTGTGAAACAGGCCATCGCACCGTACAAGTATCCCCGGGCCATCGAGTTCGTGGACGAACTGCCGAAAACCCACACAGGCAAAGTGCAGCGATTCCGGCTGCGGGAAACTGCGACGATCAAATAGACAGCACCGCCGCGGGCAAGCTCAACCGCTCAGTCGAGACCCAGGTCGAAGCCAGCCGCCAATTCTTCGTGAGAAAACGCGCGGAACGCAATCAGCGTCTCTGTCTCGAGCATCCCTTCCTGGTGCCGCATCGCATCGCTGACCACATCGGCCAGGTCCTCATTTTGCGGAACTTTGACAATCGCAACGAGATCGAAGCGACCGGCCACCGAGAACACTTCGCTGACACCCTTCATATTGGCGATTTTCTGGGCCAGGTCGGGAATCCGGTTTGTTTCAGACTTGATCAGGACTATCGCCGTTACCATCGTGTTACTCCAGGATTCCCGGGATGACTGCATTGAGCAAAGCCTATCATTTCGAGGTCACATTCAGCCCGAAATATAGTGCTGTAGCTGATCGATGAGCACCTTTTGCTCGCTGATCATTGCTTTTACCAGGTCGCCAATGGAAACCAGGCCAATGACACGTTTGTGATCCACGACCGGCAGGTGCCGGGCGCGCTTGTCGGTCATCAGCGCCATGCACTCATCGATGGTTCGCTCTGGTGTCACGCACAGAACATGTTTTGTCATGACTTCTGCCACTGAGGAGTCTTTGGAAGATTTGCCCTCAAGTATGACCTTGCGAGCATAGTCGCGCTCAGTCACGATGCCGACCAGCCGGTCCTGATCCATTACCAGTAACGCCCCGACTTCTTTCTCGGCCATCAGCTGCAATGATTCGAACACTGTGTCGTCGGGTTTGACGGCCCAGATATCGTGCCCCTTGGAATTCAGTATGTCGCTAACTATTTTCATTACGTCAGACTCCTTCACGCCTTCAACAGGGAGAATAATCCAACAATGAATCCGAGGAAACAATTCCGGTAAATTTATGCCTTGGCCCTGATGCTGTGACAGATGGCCGGGCAGGCGCATAATATTCCTCCTGCCAGGAAGAACAGCCGGGGGAAGCCATGGGACTCGATAATTACCTTCCACATATAGGGTCCATCGCGCCAGGCCGCTTAGCCTGGTCGTCGTTCCTGATCGCGATCGTTGGGCTTGCACCGGCTTTGACGGCTTTCCCGCAGGTTGCCGTCGAGGATGAGCCGTCGTGGAAGTGGCCGGAGTCGCGCTGGCGTGAGGCCGTACAACAGGTCCGTGCCGGGCCGCGGCTCCTTCCGGAGTCCTGGCCTGAAGGCGGTCGAGTCGCGGTAACGCTGTCTTTCGATCTGGATACCGAGACCCTGATGCTGCGTAATGGCATTACCTCACCCTCCCGGCTTTCCACAGGTCAGTACGGCGCGCGCGCCGGGCTTCCCCGGGTGCTTGCGCTTCTCGAACGCCATGACATCCAGGCGACGTTTTTCATGCCCGCGGTGAGTGCCAAACTCTATTCGGAAGAGGTCAGGAAAATCGCCGACGCGGGGCACGAGGTGGGCATCCATGGTTGGATCCACGAATTCACCTCGACCCTCGAGAAAGGGGAGGAGCGGATGCTCATGCAGCAATCTCTCGACACGCTCGAAGAGATTGCGGGCCGCCGCCCAGTGGGCATTCGTACCGGATCGTGGGAGTACAGCGAGAATACCCTGGATCTCATCGAGGAACTCGGGCTGTTTTACGACAGCAGCCTTATGGCCGACGACGTCCCGTACGAGTTGCTGTCGCATGGCGAGCCGACGGGCGTAGTAGAACTCCCGGTGGAGTGGATTCTGGACGATTATCCGTATTTCGGCATGAACCGTTACGGCGGTACCCGTCCCTACACACCGCCCAGTGACGTCTATGAGATCTGGACCGCGGAGTTCGACATGGCCTACGAGGAAGGCGGACTGTTCCTGCTGACCATGCATCCGCAGATCATCGGCCATCGTTCGCGAATCGCGATGTTGGACAAGCTCATTCAATACATGCGAGCTCGTCCAGGCGTCTGGTTCGCCACGCATGAGCAGGTCGCGCGATATGCGAAAGAAAAAGGTCGCGGAACGTGACAAAGAATCACATTCGAACAACGAAATGCGGCTGTTATGCCGCCACGGCATGGTTGTTAGTGGGTTGCAATGCGCCACCGCCAGCCACGATGGCTGACGCCGCCGCCCCGGACGACGGCATGCCCCAGGCGCTGAACATGCGGTTGGTGGGGCGACACGACCTGCAGGCGCGGTCCGCCTATCAGCCGGTTGTGCACGCCTATGACGATCGACGCATTCTCTTCGTCGGTCACCATATCGGCGAATCCATGAACCCCCTTACCGGTAGCATTGAAGTCAACGGTCTGTCCATTCTGGATGTGACCGATCCCAGTGCCCCCGAGATGCTGAGTCACGTGCCACCGACAGGCGATGAGGCCAGCGGAACGCAGCACGTGCAGGTCTGCGATGGTTCGATGTTACCGAACGGCGATGCGGATAAGGTCTATGCCGTGCGTACGAATGGGCAGCTCGGATGGGATCTCTTCGATGTCACCGACCCCGCTGCACCGGAGTTCATCCTGGACATTGCCGAGACGGGTTACTCTTCTCGTCCCGAGTCAATGCGTGGCGCGCGAGAAACGCACAAGATGCAATGGGATTGTGAGACGGGCATCGGATACTTTAACGGCACCCCGGAAGGGTGGCGGGTCACCCGACTCCTGATGGCATTCGATCTCAGCAATCCGGAGGCGCCGCGGCATATCCGCGATTTCGGGCTCACGGGTTGGGAGCCGGATGCGGAAGGGCCGTTCCCGCCGCCGAACATCGCCGGCCTGCATCAGCCTTTCGTCGTGGGTAACCGCATGTATCTTGGTTACGAGAGCGGCAGCAATGGCGTGCTGCAGATTCTCGACCGGGACAAGTTCCTGAATGGCGACCCACAAGCGGAGGATCCATTTGCGCCGACGCCGGAAAATCTGCTGTATCCGCAAATCTCCCGGCTCGACATGCCGAGCTACTGGGGCGTGCACACCGCGAAGCCGGTATACGGTTTGGCAGTACCCGACTACAACGACGATCGGGACGACAGTGTCAGGGACTTCCTGATCATCGTGTCGGAGGCCGGCGGCGGTTCATCCATGCGATGCCAGGGTACTCGGGACGTCATGTTCATGGTCGATATCACCCAGGAAGACAAGCCCTTCCCTGTCTCGACTTATCAAACGTCCGAGGAATCCGGCGACTTCTGCAACAAGGGCGGGCGATTTGGCCCGCATTCGGTACACGACGCCTTCCATCCGGGTTTCGACAAGACGTTGGCCGTGCTGTCGTACTTCAACGCCGGTATTCGAGCCGTGGATATTCGCGATCCGTTCGAACCGGTGGAGGTCGGCTACTTCATCCCCGAGCCTAACGAGAACACGATCGATTCCTGTGTGCAGGTCGGTGACGTCGAGTATTGTGATCGGGTGATATCGACGAACAACGTGAACATAGACGATCGCGGCTATATTTACGCCGTTGATCGCAGGCACACCGGCCTGCACATCGTCGAGCTGACGGGCGCAGCCCGACATATCGTCAGGCTTGATTAGCGCGTAATACGTCTCAGGCTACCTGATGCTTGAACAGGCGTATTGACGAACCGTAGATCTTATCGAACAGGGAGTCTGACCATGAAAATACGAATATTGACGTTGTCTCTGGTGGCAACTGCGATCGGATTCGGTTACGCCAGTGCTCAGGATTCGAATATGAGCTTCTTCCTGACCAGCAAAGGCCCTGGCGATGGGGCCAATCTTGGTGGACTTGCGGGGGCTGACGCACACTGCCAGATGCTGGCCGAATCAGCCGGTGCCGGTGGAAAAACATGGCGGGCCTATCTAAGCACCAGCGGTGCCGATAGCGCGGCCGCGGTCAATGCTCGAGACCGGATTGGCACAGGGCCGTGGTCAAGTGCCAACGGCGCGCAGGTAGCGTCAAATGTTACTGATCTTCACAGCGACGCCAACAAGCTCAGCAAAGAAAACTCGATCAGCGAGAGCGGGGCTGTTGTTAATGGCCGCGGAGACTCACCGAATCGCCACGATATCCTGACAGGATCAAATCTCGATGGCACCGCATTCTCGGGCGATCAGGACCATACGTGCCGGGCCTGGACCTACAGTGGATCCGACGGCAGCGCGCAGGTGGGTCATCACGACCGTACGGGTGGTGGTTCTAATCCGACTTCATGGAACAATGCACATGGTTCGCGCGGCTGCAGTCAGAGCGATTTGCAGGGCACAGGCGGTGATGGCTTGTATTACTGTTTCGCGATCGACTGAAATCACCGCTGATCATGTTGCGAATCTGATATGTGGCTGTTCACACCGCACGAAAATTTAATGCTAGCGGCGGTCAGTTCTTTTTGGGGCGTGTAAATGGGTATTCGACCAAATTACTGTGCGGCGCCGATTGGTCTGGTCTTGCTATTATTCGCCGTGGCTGGCACTGCAGCACCCGGTGAAAGTAATTCCAGGTCCGCCGAAACGGTAGCTGTGACAATTCTCTCTTCCAATCTTGCAAATGTTGCGACGATTGGAGAGTGGGGGTTTTCTGCGTTGGTTGAGGTTGATGGCCGATGTATTCTCTTCGACGCGGGAAATTATCCCGACACCGTACTTAGAAACGCCAAGGTGCTCGATGTCGATTTATCTTGTGTGACGGACGTTGTCCTTAGCCACTTCCATGCTGACCACACGACGGGTCTGATACCACTTCTTGAGGATCTTCGTTCAAAAAACTCCAATGCAATGCGCAGAATTCACGTCGCTGAAGGCATCTTTCTTCCGCGTCGCCGGCCGAGCGAAACCGGGTACACAAAACTCAACAAGATGATTGCCATGCGGGAGGATCTGGAGGCGGCAGGTGTCGAATTCATTGAGTATTCGGAACCTACAGAAATTTCACCGGCTGTGTGGGTCACGGGTCCGGTTGTGAGGAATCATCCTGAGAAAAATTATCCGCAATCAATACAGGTAAATATTGACGGGGAATGGGTTATAGACTATGTGCCGGACAGTCAGGGTCTTACGATCGTCACACCTGAGGGCCCAATTGTTTTGTTAGGTTGTGGGCACTCCGGATCCGTTAATTTGCTCGAACAGGTGCAACGATCCATACAAGATCATTCTATCCATGCGCTTATGGGTGGTATGCATCTTTACTCGGCGACCGATGAAACGCTTCTTTGGACGTCAGATCGACTGCGCGATATCGGCATACAGAATCTGATGGCAGGTCACTGCACCGGCATCGAACCCCTCATACGTCTGCGGACAGGGCTGGACCTCAGCCGTCGTACAGCGGTTGTGGGTGCAGTCGGATCGCGCTTCGTTTATGGGGAAGGCATTCACCCAACTGCAATTGCGCAGTAGTTTGAATTTTCTCTCGACCCAATACGAACGCCGTACTTCGTGCAGCCATTCAGGCATTCAAGAATGGATTCTCGGGCGGCTCGAGTCCTTTTTCTTCCAGCCAGCCGGGATTGAACAGTCGGGACTGGTATCGCGCTCCGCCATCGCATAAAAGCGTGACAATCGTGTGCCCGGGACCCAGCGTCCTGGCAACACGAATCGCCGCGGCGACGTTGATGCCGGACGATCCACCCAGGAACAAACCTTCTTCGTAGAGCAAGCGATAAACGATGTCGACACATTCCTGATCGGGAATCATTTCAGCATCGTCGATTGGCGCACCCTCGAAATTTGCGGTGATTCGCGTGCTGCCGATGCCCTCTGCGATCGAACCCCCGCCGACGACTTTGACTTCCCCGTGCTTGACGTAGTGCCAGGTCGCGGTACCGGTTGGATCTGCAAGAACCGTTAGGATTTTCGGATTTTTCGATTTTAGATAGACCGATGTGCCGCTGATCGTGCCGCCGGTACCGGAGGTAGAAACAAAGGCGTCGATCTTGCCATCGGTATCGCGCCATATTTCAGGGCCCGTCGTCTGAAGATGCGCTTCCCGGTTCGCAAGGTTGTCGAATTGATTCGCCCAGATTGTGTTATCCATTTCGCCCGCCAGTCGGCCGGCCAGTTTCTGAAAATTATTTTCGTCCTTGTACGGCACGGCAGGCACCGCTCGTACCTCGGCGCCGAGTCCGCGGAGCAGATCCAGTTTTTCCGGCGACTGGGTTTCAGGAATAACGATGATGCAGCGATAGCCGCGGGCGTTGCAGATTTGGGCAAGGCCGATACCCGTATTGCCGGCTGTACCCTCTACCACGCTGCCGCCGGGACCAAGTTTGCCGCTGGATTCGGCCGCCTGGATAATAAACTTGGCGGCACGATCCTTAACGGAACCACTTGGGTTTAGAAATTCGGCTTTGCCGAAAATTTCGCAGCCGGTTTCCTCGCTCACGCCCTTAAGTCGTATCAGCGGCGTATTACCGATTGCGTCGATGAAGCTTTCGTGGAACTTCAAGTCGCCAGCCTGATCAGCGTGAATGTGGCAATGGCTTACTTCGGTTGCGGCACGATCCGTATGTAGGGTTTCGGAGACTTCCAGCCGTCCGGGTAACGCTTGTGTGCCTCCTCGTCCGAAACTGATGGTGCAATGATGACGTCGTCGCCGTATTTCCAGTTGACGGGCGTTGCAACCTGGTGCAACGCGGTTAACTGACTTGAATCCAGGAGTCGCAGGATCTCGTCGAAGTTTCTGCCGCTGCTCATGGGATAGATCAGCATGGCCTTGATCTTTTTGTCTGGCCCGATTAAGAAAACCGTACGTGCCGTGGCATTATCGACCGCCGTTCTGCCCTCTGAGGTATCACCCGCATCATCCGGCAGCATGTCATAAAGTTTGGCCACTTTAAGTTCGGGATCGCCAATCAACGGATAATTGACGGCATGTCCCTGGCTCTCTTCGATATCTTTGAGCCAGGCGTCGTGGTCGCCAACCGAATCAATGCTCAGTCCAATGACTTTGCAATTGCGTTTCTCGAATTCCGGTTTCAAGCTTGCCATGTATCCAAGCTCGGTCGTGCAGACCGGCGTGAAGTCCTTTGGATGAGAAAACAGGATTGCCCAGCCATCCCCAATCCATTCATGAAAATTGATGGTCCCTTCCGTGGTCTCAGCGGTGAAGTCGGGCGCTTCAGAGTTTATTCGCAAAGACATGATTTGTGCCCTCTTGTCAGGATAATCAGGGACCGCCGATTCTATCATTTTCGAGGACTGGGATGACGAGCTTCGGAGTGAAGGCCAGATGATGAACGCGCGACCAAGTGTTTGCTGTCGTCCGAAAGGTTACGCAGCGCGTTTCCGCGGAAACTCTTCTAGAAATTACTTGAAGTAAGTCTCGCAAGTCGGCTTGCGACGGTGCGCATCTTCAACGATTATCCATGCTCCTGCAACTTCATCATAGTGGGTGTCCTGTAAAGGTGAAATGCCTGAAACATGACGCGCGTCACTCATGCCGGGTCGTAATTTTGCTAGCTTATCTCGCATTGGGGACGGATGCCTGGCGTGTAGACCTAAGTTCGGTCGGATTCATCAGGACGCAGTCCCCTTACTCGTTCAATAAGAAAAAAAGCCGTTATCTGTGGAGTTCCTGCGCCAACTCCTTGATGAGGCGGACGATTTCATCATTGCTACGCCGCCTCCCTACATAAAATGTGACGGAGTTCGACATCGTCTTGGTGATGTGAACGAACGTAATTGGCAATGATCTCTGTCAGATTAGAACAAGCAATAACGATATCGATTTAAAAACTCGTATGACGTGGTGAATGCCGCCATCAACATAGGAGTCACGTCATGAACAAAGCCATGTGGGTGACGCTTTTAGCAATCGGTATGCTGTCGGCGGCAGGATATGCCGACGACGCGAAACTCTCCAACACCGACGGCGCATTACTGCCAGAGGTAACGTCCTCAGTAGAAGCGTTGCACGCTGAGTTGACGCATAAATTCCCCTCGCATTTGTTGTATCCAGTCGAAGCAATGGCCTACCTGGACGACTGGCCGCGGCCGATCGCCAATTTAGAATTCCGGGACGACAGTGTGTTGGCGCGCGTTAGCAAGCTGCGCAACCTGTCGCTGCTGACCCTGGCAGAGGTTGGGCAAACCCGACTGTTCCTGGGGGTCAACGACGATGGTCTGGTGGGCCTGCATTTCAATCTCTTTTCGCGCGCTGGCGATACGCGCTATCTGGAGGTGGTCCGGATGCCCTACCTGAATAAATCAATGGGGTCAGACTCGATTGATTGACCGATTCGCTGCGCTGACAGTTTTGAGAATCAATCGAGTCTGACCCCATCGATTCTAATGTTTCGTCATCCGTAGTTACGGATTTGCCGGGTTTCGTAGTGACTCGAAGCGTCGTCCCATCGTTTCAGGACCTTTTGCGCAGCATCCGGCACATACGATCGTTCGTAATTATCGCCCTGAAAGTTGATCACATTCTGCAGAGCGTCGAACGTCATGATGGTGCTGAACTCCACCTCGTCAGCGAGATCCCGACGCCACAGCTCAATACTCCGATATCCCGGGATCTGTTTAGCTTCAATGCCGGGGAATACCTCGTCGTGCAGCAGCTTCTCGTATGCCGCCGCATTCTCTGGTGTTGTCCATCCGTGCCAAACGCGCTTGATGGTCATGCATCACCTCATCAGTCAATCGGGATCAATCGTGTCTGATCCTGTTTATTATTGCTCTTTTGTTGGATTGCGTCGTTGGCTACGCCTCCTCGCAACGACATCAAGTTTGACGTCGGTTTTTTCCGAGCAGGACATAGACGGCGCCGGTGCCGCCATCGATCTGTCTTGCCGAGACGAAAGCAAGCACGGCATTCCATTGTCGCAGCCACCGGTTCACTTTGCCTTTCAATACCGGTCCACGGTTTCCGGATCCCAGGCCCTTGCCGTGGACGACACGGATGCAGGTGTAGCCGCGTAATTCACACTCTGCGATGAACTCGTGCAGTGCGTCTTTGGCTTCCGGCACTGTCATGCCGTGCAGGTCGATCTCGTCCTGCACACTGAAATTGCCGCGAGCGAGTTTGCGCAGGGTTCGCCGGCCGACGGAGGGCCGATGAAATCTTAAGGCTTCGCCAGCACCGG
>Ga0114949_10001415_pt1 | contig 14643 bp, 13 predicted proteins | sample N074metaG_FD_83505 | JGI IMG/M metagenome (GOLD analysis project Ga0114949, IMG submission 83505) | Deep subsurface microbial communities from Kermadec Trench to uncover new lineages of life (NeLLi) - N074 metaG | ecosystem: Environmental > Aquatic > Marine > Ocean trench > Sediment | place... | reverse complement strand
TGAGGCACAGAAACGTCGGGATAAAAAAATGGAACGGCGGATACGCAACGAACGTGAGAACCGCACCGCCGATCACCAAACGCCAGTCGGCTCGGGGTAGGGCCAACCACCTCACAGAGCGAGTTCGCGCCCCTCGTTCGCACTCCGCCCGATCGTATCCATCAACTGGTGGAGTCGGAGTTGGTTCTCCAACCCCGGGCGGTTGGCGTCGCCCCGAATCCGACGTTGGAAGGCTTGCCATTCAGCTCGATACGATTCGGTATACGCATCGAACGGATCGACGCGCGCCGGTGTAACGTCAACTACTTGCCCGTGCATTTCCTTATAGACACCCAGCCTGCCGATGCGGGCCGATCCCTGGCTGCCCATCACCTCGAACCACACCTTTTCCTTGGGGCCTATGTGGCGCCATGACACGTCCACAAAAATCGACAACCCACCCTCACAATGGATAAACGCACTCGCCGAGTCTTCGACCGGCTCGACAAACTGCGTGAACGACGCCGATACCCGTTCGACCTTGGGCAGCCCCGCGATCCAGAGCGACACGTCCACCAGCGGCAACCCAAGGTCGAACATCACGCCGCCGCCCGATTCAGCGGGCCGTTCCCGCCACCCCGCCACCAGACCGCTCGGCCGATGGATGTACCATCCCGCGCGGATCGCGTGAACGTCGCCCAACTCCCCCCCCTTCATGAAATCCCGGATCGTCCGCACGTCCCGCCGATACCGATGATTCATGCCGACCAGGAGAATGCGGTCACCCGAGTCGTAGACTTCCTTGACTCGTTCGACGCCGCCGGCGTCGAGAGCCAACGGGCGTTCGCACAGCACGTGTGCCCCCGCGCTCAGCGCCGTTACCGTATGGACCTCGTGGAGAAGGCTCGGCGTGCAAATGACCACGGCGTCGGGTTGGCTCAACCTGAGAAGGTCTTCGATATCATCATAGACATCCGGAACCTTGAACCGCCGAGCCAACGCCTGCGCTTTCGGCACGTCGATGTCACAAATAGCGACCAGTTCAGCGTCCTCCAACTTTGAGATGGCAGCCAGGTGCGCGACCTGCGCCACCGCACCGGCACCGACCACCCCGATACGAAGTTTCTCGCTCACGACCCACTCCTCGGAATCAAGAACTTGACGCCCCCTCGCGCTGTGAGCGCGCGCAGTTCACTCGAGAGCAACCCGCGCCCATCCGCGAGAAGGTAGAGTGACCGGGTCAACCGGACCTCGACACCGAGCGAAGCGGTCAATCCCGCGGAGAAGGTATCCAACGCATCTTCCACGAAGGTGCCTTGAATTGCGTCCCCGTCTCCATCACGGATAATGATGGCAAGGCCAAGACCAGCGTAGGGTTGGATCATCCCTCCCGGCGTGAACACATACTGCATATCAAATGCGGCTTCGAAGTTCGCCCAGGTGATGGTACCGATGTCGACTGTGGCGTCGCCCGTAGGGTCGTCGATGATCTCGAGGAGCCGCTGCTCGAACGTCACGATCTGATCTTGCGTGAACGTGCCCTTGAAATAGCTTGCGCCGAGGAGTACACGCACGCGTGGCGCCACATAGCCGAAGTCAAACCGGAGTGCCGGTGTCACCTCGGTGGTCAAACGGTCGCTCCACACTGCACCTACCTCGGCCGAGATACCAGTGAGCCGAATACCTTCGTAGTTGAATTGTTCGAGGAAGCTTTGAGCGACCACAGGGGTCGGCAGAGCCAGCAGAGCGATAGCGAGCCTAATACCAGCGTTCAATGCGAGTGCCTGGGAAATAGGTGGTGACGATCTGTTCCATCGACTGCCCGGCGCGAGCCCTACCAATAGCTCCCCACTGACACATTCCCACACCGTGCCCTGCTCCTCCGCCCTCCGCGACGACGCGCCCGAATCCGTTGTTGCCCCGCTCGACTTGGAACCGGAAAAAGGTGCTCTGCAGCATGGCTCCCTCGAGTGTCGCAAACACGGATCTGATATCAGGACCGTACACTGGAATCTCACCGCCCGCCACCTCGATCCTCACCTCGAGAATGCGGCCCGAGGCTCCCGTCCGTTTTACCGACACCCCGCTGATGTCGCTGAGCGCCTCTGCATCGATGCCCATCCTGCGCGGCACGGTGCGTCGCAATATATCGGCGAGTGCCCGACCGTCCCACGACACGGACCAACGAAATCGGGGAGAGATGTCGCAGTAATAGCCACTCTCGTGCGCGTCGGATACCGGCTTCAGATATGGCAACGCGGTGACGGTCCGGAACGACTCTTCGGGTGAAGCTGTGCTCCCCCCGCACGTGGAAGAATAGAACGGTGATATGAGGTTGCCCCGGTAGGTCACCACCAGTCCCTCGGTGGCTTGCACCGCGGCACGGGCCAGTTCGGTCTCGGATGATTCTCCACCATAGGCCTGGTCACTCACCCCCGCGCGCAGATCGAAGCCCTGCGACCGGAGCTTGCCCATATTCTTGAGTGCGTAGGTGCGGGCAACCACGGCCTGGGCGTCGAGGGCGGCACGCTCACCGTCGGCCCTCGACCCGAGTTCCACCGCGACCACTCCGATCAGATAGTCCTCGAGGCTCAGTTCATTGACGACGGTGATCGACCCACCGCGCGCGTACACCTCGATGGCGCCACGATAGGCCGTCCTTCCCACTGTCAGAAACCGGCCCGGTGTCTGGTTCACGAACGTGATGCGTTCCGCCCGCTCGCCGGTGTTGGTTTGAATGCCCCTCCCCGACGTGGTGATCCTGGTCTCGCCGCGGGCGACCGCCTCACCATGGCTGTAACCCACGACCAAGCCATTGCCTCCTATAGTGACTTGCTCGGCCCCCACCGTGATGCCAACGCGAATGTCAGGTTCACCTGCCGTTCGCGTTGGCGCCGATGGCGGTGTCGCCGCCGGTGGCGCGCAGGCGCCGACGGCGGCGCTAAGCGCGAGCGGCGTCAGCCAGCGCGAGCGTGAGGCGTTCGAGTGCGGTTGCAAGAATATCGTCGTCGTGAGCGGTGGATACGAATGCGGCTTCGAATGCGGAGGGGGCCAGAAACACGCCGCGGTCGAGCGCGGCCGAATGCCAACGCGCGTACATCGCAGTGTCGGATTGCTGGGCAGTCACGTAATCGGTCACGGGGCCCTCGTGAAAAAACGTTCCCCACATCCCTCCACAAGAGTTGCCCACCATGGGAACGCTGAGCGACCTGGCGTGCTCCGTCAATGTCGCAACGATCCGGGCGGACTTTCGGCCGAGTTCGTCGTAAAGACCGGGAGCCTGCGCGGCGCGGAGCATCGCCAGTCCGGCCGCCATAGCCAACGGATTGCCCGACAACGTACCCGCCTGATACACCGTGCCTGCCGGCGCGATGCGTTCCATTAGTGCCCGCTTGCCCCCGTAAGCACCGACCGGCAACCCGCCACCAATCACCTTGCCCATCGTAGTGAGGTCGGGTGTTACTCCGGTGAGCGCCTGGGCGCCTCCGAGGTGCACACGAAACCCGGTCATCACCTCGTCGAAGATCAACACGGTCTCGGCCTGGGTCGTGACCGTGCGAAGCAACTCCAGGAACCCGCCCAGGGGCGCAATGAACCCGGCGTTGCCCACGTATGGTTCGACGATGACCGCGGCGATCTGTCCCGGGTGGGCATCGAAGGCCGCGTGAACGGCCGCCTCGTCGTTGAACGGCACGGTGACCGTGAGGCGTGCCAGGGCGGCAGGCACCCCGGGGCTATCGGGCAGTCCGAGAGTGGCCACACCGCTTCCGGCAGCCACGAGGAAGCTGTCCGCGTGCCCGTGGTAACACCCCTCGAACTTGAGCACGATATCGCGGCCCGTTGCCGCGCGGGCCAGGCGTAATGCGGCCATCGTGGCTTCGGTTCCGCTATTGACGAACCGCACCATCTGGACTGACGGGACGAGTTCGATCACGAGTTCGGCGAGTTCGACCTCGGCCTCGCACGTGGCGCCGTACGACACCCCCCGGCGCAGGGCGTCGGCGAGTGCGTCGCGAACCTCGGGGGCGTCATGTCCCAAGAGCAGCGGGCCCCACGACATGACGAAATCGATCAACTCGGCGCCATCCGTTGTCGTGAGCGAGGCGCCATGCGCCTCGCGCACGAAGAACGGATCGCGCCCGACCGCGCGGAACGCGCGCACGGGGGAGTTTACGCCCCCGGGCAGCGCGTTCCGCGCGCGTTCGAGTAGGTCAGTCAGGGATCACCCTAGCGTGAAAATCGTAGTCCTCGACACCTTCGAGCCGCGCGCGTACGAAAGTTCCGGGCTGCGCCCACCCGCCCTCGCGGAGCAGCGTGACCCCATCAACGTCCTCGGCCTGCCAGACGACGCGACCAACATGCGTAGCATCCATCTCGTCCGGATCCACGATCTCGTCGATCAGCACCTCGACATCGCGCCCGACGAACCGGCCCAACCGCTCTTCGGAGATCCCCCGCTGCAACTCCGTCAGTTCCTCCTGGCGTTCACGCTTGATCTCCACCGGCACATCGTCATCCAATTCCGCGCCACGCGTCCCCTCTTGTTCTGAGTACGTGAACACTCCGAGCCGGTCGAACCGCATTTCTTCGGCAAACTCGCACAAGTTGCGGAAGTCGTCCTCGGTTTCGCCCGGGAACCCGACGATCGTAGTGGTACGGATCGCAATGTCGGGCACGGACTCGCGCAACCACGACACCTTCTCCCGGATGGTCGCCGCGCGTTCAGGACGACGCATCCGCTCGAGCATGGTATCGGACGCGTGTTGAATCGGGATGTCGATGTATGGAACGATACGGGACTCGCTCGCCATTAGGTCGACCAACCGATCGGTGAGTCCGAAGGAGTAGACGTAGAGCAACCGAAACCACGGCACTGACGTTTCCCGCAGGAGTAATTCGATAAGGTCGGGAAGCTTCGGTCCGTTGCGGCCCAGGTCGCGGCCGTAATGCCCCAGGTCCTGCGCAACGAGGTTGATCTCCTTCGCCCCCTGGGCTTCGAGTTGGCGCGCTTCACGCACCAAGCGCTCCATTGGTTCCGAGCGGTGCTTGCCACGCATGAGCGGGATCGCACAGAACGCGCATGTGTGATCGCATCCCTCGGAGATCTTGAGATACCGCACGTGCGATGCGTCACCAAGAAATTGTCGTACACCGGGGTGATCAGCGACCGGATCGGGCAGCAGCCCACGTTCAGCGAGTGCCGGCACGAGAGTGTGGAGATCGTGGAAGCCAAGCAGCAGATCGACCTCAGGCATCTCCTGCTGAAGTTCTTTCTGGTACCGCTGGATCAGGCATCCTACTGCCACCACGGCCTTGACGCCGGACTCCTTGAGGGCCGTAGCCCGCAGAATCGCGTCGATCGACTCCTTCTTCGCCGCATCGATGAACCCACACGTGTTGATGAGAATGACGTCGGCTTTTTCCAGGTCCTGGACTACCGACGCACCGTGGCCGACGAGGTCGCCGACGAGGCGTTCCGAATCTACGGTGGCCTTGTCGCAGCCGAGGGAAATGACACCGAGCTTCATGGGGGGTAAGATAACGGGGTCGGGGTTTGGATCGGGTAATCGGGTAAACGCAGAAACGGGTAAGCGAGAGCGTTCTTTTCCCCGCTTACCCGATTACCCGTAGGGCCTCTCCCCTCACATCAAAAAACTTTCCAAGGCCCGGGCCCGACTCACGTGCCGCAGCCTCGCGAGCGCCTTCTCCTTGATCTGTCGAACGCGCTCTCGCGTGATCCCCATCATGCCGCCGATCTCCTCGAGCGTCATGGGGTCCTTGCCGTCGAGTCCGAAGTACAGGCGGAGGATACGCGCTTCTCGTTCCTTCAAGGTCAACAGCACTTCCCCAATGGAATCGGTGAGGGCTCGTTCGAACGTCTTCTCGTCAGGCCCGGCATTCTGGGTGTCGGGCAGGTAGTCGAGCAGTTTGTTGTCTTCACCGGGCGTGAGCGGCGCATCCAAAGACAGGTGGGTCTGGGAGATCGAGAGGGTCTTCGCCACTTCTTCCTTCGAGATATCCAGCCCTTCCGCGATCTCATCGACGGTCGGCTCGCGTCCCAGTTCCTGCCGGAGCGCCGCCGTCCGCTTGCCGATACGGTGGAGCGTACCGGCCCGATTGAGCGGCACGCGCACGATCCGGCTTTGTTCGGCGAGCGCCTGGAGGATGGCCTGTCGGATCCACCATACGGCATACGAGATGAACTTGATCCCCTTGGTCTCGTCGAACTTGTGGGCCGCACGGATGAGGCCGAGGTTGCCCTCGTTGATCAGGTCGGAGAGTAAGACGCCTTGGTTCTGGTACTTCTTGGCAACCGACACCACAAAGCGAAGGTTGCTGCGCACGAGCTTGTCGAGCGCTTCTTCTTCCCCCTTTCTAATATCGATGGCCAGCTCGACCTCGTCCTCTCGCGTGATCAGTGGATACCGGCTGATCTCGCGGAGGTATTGATCGAGCGAGCCCTCATCGACCTTGGTTTTCCGAACCGCCTTGGTTTTCCGAACCGCCTTGGTTTTCGGAACCGCCTTGGTTTCCGAAATCGCCTTGGTTTTTGGAACCGCGTTTGCCCGCATGCGAACCATTCCCTGCTTCGAAAGTGAGTTATCCGTTATGCGAAAGCCGAGGGATACGGTGCACTGCGCCCACGGCATAATGGAGTTGGTATCGATGCTGGTACGTGCGTCAGAAGAGAATCGCAGACGCGCAGCCGATTCAGGCTGTCGGAATCGTTCACTGAATACGTCGGCGCTGCTCGAACACCGCAAGCTCGTTTCCCTCGCTGCAGCGTCGTGCCCCCTAAGCTGTAGTCGTTGTTTACGTTAGCGAGCTTCTGGCAGCGGCGCAACTGTTACTTGCCATCCGCGATCGCTGGCCCAGGCGCGGACCCGCCTCCGAAACTCGGATCTGTCGCACAGATGGTGTACCGTGGCGGTGACGCAGGCGGTGGTATCACCTTCGGCGATTTCGGCGCGAACGACTCGTGCCAAGGGCATGTCTTGGAGGGCCTGGAGGCTGAGTGGCCGACCACCTGCACTCAGTATGACGGCCAGAGACGACGTTGAAGAAGGCATACGGAACCATAGGGAGAACCGTCGCACCGGACCTAGACACGATCGTCGCGAGTAGTGGCCTATTGTTGCCGCCCATCGTCCATCGTCCATCGTCCATCGGACTCTCTTCCGCAAGGCCTTTGCGATTGACGATTGACCGCTTATGGAGGACTGCCCCCACTACTATCCTCTCTCGAGCCCATACTTCTCGATCTTCTTGTAGAGATTGCTCCGCGGCATCTCGAGCTTGCGAGCCGTTTCGCTCACGTTCCAGCCGTTCGCCGCAAGTTTGGCTTCCAGGAACGCGCGTTCCGCCGTTTCCTTGAACTCGTCGAACGTTTGGCATGCGGCGAGATTGCCGACAGCCATGTCTGCGGCGCCTGCAGCCAGACGCAAAACGTCGGACGCTTGGACTTCTTGACCGGCCGACAAAATAAGTAACCGTTCGACCGTGTTGCGAAGCTCGCGGATATTGCCGGGCCACTCGCGTTGTTGCAGAGCCTTGATCGCGTCCTTCGTAAAAACCTTGGGCCCTACAGCACTCGATCGCACTAGATCGGACGCGAATTTATCCACCAACCGCGGTATATCGGCGCGACGGTTACGCAACGGCGGCACTTCGATGGGCACCACGTTGAGGCGGTAAAAAAGATCTTCCCTGAACCGCCCCGCCGCGATCTCGTCTTCCAGCTGCTTGTTGGTTGCCGTAATGATGCGAACGTCAACCGAGACGGGTTTGGTGGCACCGATCCGGGTCACCTCGCCCCCTTCGAGAACGCGGAGCACCTTGGCCTGCGCCGCCGCGCTCATATCACCCACCTCGTCGAGGAACAGCATACCGCCATCGGCCTGCTCGAACTTGCCGGCTCGATCGGCGAAGGCACCGGTGAACGATCCCTTCATGTGTCCGAAAAGTTCGCTCTCGATCAGCTCCGAGGGGATGGCAGCGCAATTCACCTCCACGAAGGGTTTCCCGGCCCGGGGAGACCCTCGGTGAATCGCGCGGGCGACCAGCTCTTTCCCGCTCCCGTTCTCGCCGGTGATCAGAACACGGGCGTTGGTCGGCGCCACCTTCTCGATCAGCTCGAGCACCTCACGGATCGACGGCGTATCGCCGATGATCTCGTGCTGGCGCCCGACGGTCCCCTGTAGGCGTTCAAACTCCGATTCGAGTTCGACCTTCTCGAAAACGTTGCGGAGAATCAGCAGGAGGCGATCGGTATCGAGCGGTTTCTCGAGAAAATCGTACGCACCGAGTTGGGTGGACTCGACCGCCGTCTCGATGGTCCCATGCCCCGAGATCATGATTATCACGGCACGGGAATCCAGTTCGCGTAATGCCCGGAGTGTTTCGAGACCGTCCATCCCAGCCATCTTGACGTCGAGGAACACGAGGTGCGGGTGAAACTTGGCGTAGGCCTTGAGGCTGTCCGTACCGGACGACGCCGTTTCTACCTCGATACCTTCGTACTCGAGAACCTGACGAATCGCCTCGCGAATCCCTTCTTCGTCATCGACGACCAGTACTCTCCGACCCATCAGACCACTCTCTCGATCACCTGCACCGTCGCGCGACTTGCAAAGCGCTCTTCATAGGCCTCCTTGATCTGCGGCCAAAACATCCACGTCAGAACGATCGCGATCAGCAGTAGCGTGAAGCACCCAATCATCGCGAAGAAGTTCTTGAAGCATCCACCAATCATCGAGCCAACTCCATGGAATGCCGCACCGCGTAGTGCGCGCCTGCCCTACCCAACTCGCTTTCCATGAGTTCGACCGACTCCACGTCGGTTTCCGTACCGTACGACAACCCGTCCATCTTCGGGCCAAGCAGCCTCACGTCCGCGTGCTTCGCGTCACGCCGCACGCGCCCCAGCGTTAGATGCGGACGAAACGGTCGCCCGTCAATGGGAAAGCCGACCGACTCCATCCGACGCTCTAGTCGATCCTGTAGCAGTTCCAACCCGGGCACCGGTTCGCAGCCCACCCATACCACGCGAGGCCGTTTGGCGTTCGGAAACATGCCAAACCCACCGATCGGCAACACGAACCGCCGTGCCCCGGATACCGTCGATTCTACTGCATCGATGATGTCGCGTTCCCTTTCCACTTCCATGTCTCCGAGAAACTTGAGTGTGAGGTGAATCGACTCGGCACCAATCCATCGAACTGGAACATCCAGCGCACGCAACGGTTCGGTAGCGGTCCACAGTGAACGTCGGACTTCTGATGGCAGGTTGATCGCGACGAAAAGACGCACCGAGGTGTCAGGTGCGCTCGGCGACCAGTTCGACAGCAGGGGCGGACTCGTCGAGCAAACTCCCGCGCCGGTACCCGGCCATGTCGAGCGTCACCCGGGCGAACCCGAGATCCAGCAGTTCACCGCCAATCGCGTCACGGTGGCGGCGAATGGTCTCCTGTTGCGACGTCGCTACCTCGATCCGCGCCTCATCCCCGCGGTGACGCACCCGCATGTCACCTTCGACACCGAACCGACGGAGAATTGCCTCGCCCGCTTCCACCTGTCCGACACGAACCGGCGTCACTTCGAGGCCGTACAACACGCGGCTCGACAGGCAGGGCGACGCGGGCGCGTCCCAGATGGGAATCCGAAGCGATCGTGCCGCGCTCCGCACGTCGATCTTCGAAAACCCCAGGTCGGCGAGGGGAGAAAGTACGGCGTGCTCGTGGCCCGCGCGTTCGCCCGGCCGGTGACTACCCGAATCGTCGGCGTTCGTGCCGTCGGCCATCACCACCATCCCCAAACGAGTCGCCTCATCCGCGAGCCGCGACCACAGCTCACGCTTGCAGAAGTAGCAACGATCGGTCCGGTTGGCGACGTAGTCCGAGTCCGTGAACTCGTTGGTCTCCACCTCGACGAGCGCGATGTCGAATTGGGCAGCAATGGCCCGAGCCTGATCGCGCTGCACCGCGCTGACCGAGGGGCTGATACCAAGGCCGGCAACGACATCGTCGCGCCCCAAAGCTTGGCGTGCCGCCACGGCGACCAGCGCCGAATCGACGCCACCCGAGTAGCCCACGAGAATCGAATCGTACGATGCGAGTTTCGCGATCAGCCGTGAGACTAGGTCCATGCTATCAATCTACGAACAGCCTGGCGTCCGCGCCCGGTCGAGCACCTGCTTCAGGTTCCAGGGTTGTTCGAGGGCCGAAGGCGTGAGGCGGGAACGACACACTTCCGTTCCGCAGCTCGGACCCACACACGCACCTCGGCCCGGGTGGGCCTCACCTGACCGTGGAGCTGGAAGCGATTCCAAATCGCCAGCGGATCGGAACGACTCAACTCACACACACTGCTGATTCCGTTCCGGATCAGTCGTTCGGCGTGTGCGGCGCCGATACCTCGGAGCAGCGTCAAACGAATCACGTCCGAGGCGCGGGCGGCGTCATCCAGGTTCAAACCGGTCGCCGCGGCGATCTCGTTCGCGCTCAGTTTGGCGACCCGAAACGGCGACTCGAGGTTGGCGGCGACGAGCGCATTCGCCGTAGCCGAAGACAGTCCCGGCACCTCATGCAGCTTCGGCACAGTCGAGCTTATGGTCAGGCGCTCCATACCTAAGAGCGTCACCACGGCGAACAGCACTCCAACGGTCACGGCCAAGACCGCCCGACCTCGCGCGGCGCCCTTCCCCATCCCCTTTCCGCCTGCATCGGCTCTCCTGCTCACCACATCGACCGGCTCCGCCAACCCCAATGCACACACCGCGTGATACAGCGTCCACGCCTCGAGCGCGAAGATAGGGAACCCTACGAAACCGAACGGCGGCATCTCGAACAGCTTGAGCGCCTCCAACCACGGCACGGTGTAGATCCATTTGCCGAGGGCCCAGTAGTTGTAGAACTCCCAGAGGAATCCGACGACGACTCCGCCGGCCAGGAGTCTGGTCACGCGGCTCCAATCTCCGCGCTCGAGGTCACCGAGCAGCGACCATTCCGGCCGGCGGCGATAGAGCCACGGGTCCACCGCCAACCACACGGCTCCCCAGATGAGAGGGAAGAACAGTTGCGGGAACGCAATCGCCAACACGCCCGCCACCATCCCGGTCGCCATGGCCGCTCGCAGCTGCCATGGGCGAATCGTCAATCGTCGCGTGGTGGTGGGGCCGTCCCACGCGGCATCAAAGAGCCGAGCCGCGAGCAGGACGGCGGGCACGACCGTGGCAAAGGACAGGATGATTCCCGCCCAGCGCTCGACGGGCTGGGCCGGAAGAAAGACGTAATACCAGTTGCGGAGTCGGAAATTGGCGGCTTCGAACAACAGCCAGATGACGGCTGACCATGCCAAAAGTGGCACGATGACTTTGGGTCGCGCGAAGATTGGGGCGTCGTCGAACCGGCGACTTGTCCGCGCATCCAGGAACACGAGAGTGGGATACCAGGCGAACACGTAGAACCAGGTGGGGACCGGATCTACTCCGGCTAGCAAGAGCAGCCAGACGAGGGCGATTGCTATCAGGGAGAGGATGGCGACCATACACAAGAATCAAGAATCAAGAATCAAGAATCAAGAGGTTGGCTTGACGCCTACCTGACGCCGGCGCAGGATCGTATTTTGCGGCAAGGCACGGGAGGTCGGCTGCCCATGTGGATGCTCTCCAAGTGGTACCAGGATTGTGTCACCGATGCAGGAGATGCCTTCATCGGGTATCACGCGTCGCTTCGCATCAACGGTCTGACCCTGCAGTACGCCAATGTAATTGTGAAGCCCTACGCGCGGCCGATGCGTTCGCGGCTAACATTTCGAAAGACCTCCCAGCCGGTGTTCGCCGACGGCAGACTCGACTGGCATTGCAATCCCCTAGGCGTGCGCGGCCACTGGTCGGGGCACGCGCCGTCGTACCGGCGTACGCTCTACCAGGCAGCGGATGGCGCGATCCGGTGGCATTGCATGCTGCCCTGCGCGCAGGCGGAGGTCACGCTCGAGAACGGGCGGACGCTTACAGGTTTGGGCTACGCCGAGTATCTCGAGGTGACGTTACAGCCCTGGCGTATCCCGATCAGGGAGTTGCGTTGGGGACGGTTTCTCTCGACTGAAGACGCGGTAACGTGGATCGAGTGGCGTGGACCCGTGCCGCGCCGGTGGGTTTTTCACAACGGCGTCGAACTGGCCAAGGCAGTCGTCGGACGTCACAGGATCGACCTGACCGAGCGGCAGAGCGTGCTCACGCTCGACTCAGACTCGGTGGTGCGGACCGGTGCCCTCACCGCGACGGCCCTGCGTCCCTTACGGTTCGTGCGCCGGTTGCTGCCCCGCGGCATTAGAAACGTGCAGGAGACCAAGTGGATTGCCCGCGGCACGCTCACTGGTCCGAATCACACGAGCACGGGATGGGCCATCCACGAGACGGTCCGATGGGTGTAGCACGGTCGACGATCGGCAAACTGCTGTACGGCGTTCTGTTCGTCGTTGCGCTCCCGGCCGTTCTGGTATCGTGGGCGGCGGCGACGCAAAACAGAGTTTCGCTCCCGGTCCTTCCCTACGCATGGGCAGGCCCGCTGATCGCGGGCATTGGGGTCGCGTTGCTCGTGTCCGCGTGGATAGCGCTCATGGCGTTCGGTCACGGACTTCCCATGAATCCCTACCCGCCCAGCCACTATGTCATGCGGGGCATCTATCGGTATCTCGCGCACCCCATCTACGTCGGGTTCATCCTGGTCTGTATCGGCGTCGCGATGCACTTCAGTTCGTCGAGCGGGTTGTGGCTGGTGACACCGATGGTCGCCTTGGGAACGGCTGCCGGAGTGCTCGGCTACGAGCGTCACGATTTGCGAGCGCGGTTCGGCGACGCCGTGCGCAACCCGCTGATCGCACTGCCGCCCGACGAGGTCTCCTCACCAACGAAATGGGATCGCGTATCAATCTTCCTGCTGGTATTCCTACCGTGGTCAGTGGCCTACGAGTTGGTTTATCACCTCGGAGTACCGCCGGATGCGATCGTCGCACATTTGTCCTTCGAGCGAAGTTGGCCCGTCCTCGAGTGGACGGAAGCCATATACGGGAGCGTGTACCTGTTCGTCATCAGCGCACCACTGCTCGTCCGCGCGCGCCGGGCGCTACGCCGATTTGCGGTCACGGGGCTGATCGCAACGGCCGTGGTGACGCTGATCTATCTCACGGTTCCAGTCATCGCGCCGCCGCGCGCGTTCGAGCCACAGGGGTTCCTCGGCAGGATGTTGCTGGTCGAGAGATCGATGTCGCACACGGTCGCGGCGTTCCCCGCCTTCCACGTTATCTGGAGCCTCATCGCCGCCGACGCATGGGCCACACGATCACGTACGTTGGGAGCCTTCGGCTGGGTCTGGGCCGCCCTCATCGCCGTCAGCTGCATCACCACGGGGATGCATGCCATCCTCGATCTCGTTGCCGCGATCGTCGTGTTCGTAGCGCTGCGTAACATACGATCGATTTGGCATGCGACGCGTAATGGCGCGGAACTGATCGCGAACTCGTGGCATGAATGGCGCTGGCACGGGGTCCGCGTTCTGAACTATGCACTGTATGCTGCGCTAGCGGCCACCGTGGGATTCTGGATCAGCACTACCCTCGGCGGACGGCAGGTGTTCTGGCAGTTGGTTTTCATCCACCTCTGCGGATTGCTCGGCGCCGGCATGTGGGCGCAGAAGCTCGAGGGATCGATCAAGTTGTCACGCCCGTTCGGCTACTATGGCGGCGCCATCGGAGGAGGCGTCGGATGTCTGATTGCCGGTGCCTTCGGGGGCAACATCCTCTTGCTGATGACACTGATCGCCGTGGAAGGGCCGTGGCTCCAGGCGATCGGCAGGTTGCGGTGCCTGGTTCAGGGATGCTGCCACGGTCACGAGGCACCGGAAGGGATTGGCATACGGTATTGGCAGCCTCGGTCGCGGGTGTGCGTGCTCGGCGATCTCGAGGGAGTCCCATTGCACCCCACGCCGCTCTACTCGATTCTCGCGAACGTCGTCATTGGCGTATTGTTGCTCCGGCTCTGGGTGCTTGCTGCGCCGTTGGGGATTATTGCGGGTGGGTACCTGATGCTTTCCGGCGCGGCGCGGTTCGTCGAGGAGTCGTATCGCGGTGAACCTCAGACGCCGAAGGTCGCGGGACTCCCCATCTATCAGTGGATGGCAACGCTTTCGTTCGCGAGTGGCGTGGCGCTGACGATGTTGCCCGGCGGCGGCGTGCACGGGATGCGTTTCGGATTCGACACCCGCGTCGCCATCGCCGGAGTGATATATGGACTCATCGTGGGATGCGCGATGGGTGTCGACTTCCCGGGTTCCACCAGACGGTTCGCACGGCTGGCCTCGCCATAGTGCCGGCCGCCTTGACGGTTGCGCGCGGAACCACGGCGGAAGAATCACTCAGTCGGCGCCGGGGCCACCTCCTCCGGAGCGTCGGTTGCCACGTCGGCGGCAAACGATGCCCGAATGCGCCTGCTGGAGAGCAAGACGGCTGTGATGACCAGTGAGACGCCCACCAGCACGGTGAGCCACTGCGCGGGTATGCCGACCGCACCACCCAACGCCGCGAAGAACCAGAACCGCGGAAATCGCCCCAGCGCTGTCGCCGTGAGGTGGCGCGTGATCGGGTAGCCGGACATGACCACGAGCACCC
>Ga0114949_10001414_pt1 | contig 14644 bp, 13 predicted proteins | sample N074metaG_FD_83505 | JGI IMG/M metagenome (GOLD analysis project Ga0114949, IMG submission 83505) | Deep subsurface microbial communities from Kermadec Trench to uncover new lineages of life (NeLLi) - N074 metaG | ecosystem: Environmental > Aquatic > Marine > Ocean trench > Sediment | place... | reverse complement strand
GGGTTCGTCGAGCTACTACCAATGGCTCACGGTCAGTCGTTCCTGACCCACCCTGACCTATCGTGGACCCCAAATCGCCTACGATGGCTTCGACTCGCGCGAATCAATGCACATCACAGGCGCCTCATCGCCTCGCCAGCGATGGGCCCGAGCGAGGCTGCGTCGTGCGATCGCTCTTGCGGGGCTCTCCTTCCCCGAGCTGAATGGGCATCGACTTTCATAGGTTGCGAGCAAGAGGAGACGGGCATCGACGCTCATCGACTCGTCCGCGAGAGACGCATTGAGTTGGCTGAGTGCTTCTAGGCGCGCTTTCTCGGACAAATCCTTTGGGCCGCGGAGGTCCTCGAGATCCACCATCCAGAACTCGATCGAAGCGGGCCGGATCGTGACGCGAATATTGCTTGCCTTCAGATCGCGATGCGAGAGGCCCCATGCATGGCCCTCCGCCAACCACTCACCGAGGGAACGCGCCAGACGACGCTGGCATTCGGGCGAACTCTCGGGAACGCCATCGAGATCTTCGTTCCCCACTTTTTCGAGCACGAGCAAGCTGTGGATGGGGAGTCCAAAGCGTCGCTTCTCCAGAAAGGCGAGCGGCCGTGCCGCACGATCGGAGAGTAGTGCGCTCGCCTGGCCCGCGAAAAATGCGCGAGCAGCGGCCGTCCCCCGCAGTCGGTCGCCGATTGCGCGCCGGAGCGTTCGAGCGGCAATGCGTTTCACGATGATCGTCCGTTGGCCGTCCTCGAGTGCGGCGACATCGGTCTCGACGAGTTGAACTCGACCGCCACGGCGCTCTCGAGTGGCGGATCGGTGTTCCGTCGTTTCGACGATCTCGGCGAGGGTCTCTTCTTTGAGCGAGACATCGCGTAGGCCGCGGAGCGGACCGACCTGCGCGGTCGACCAATTTCGGCCGACGCGGAGCACGCGACGAGCGCGGCCCCGCAGATGGTCTCTCAAGAATCGACGCAGGACGGAATCGAAAGCGCTGCCGAGGCCGAGCCGATCTCGAAGTGTTTGGCGATCGGCCGGATTCCAACCGGATCGGGCGAGCGAAAACTCGAGTTGCGCGAGATCCCAGAGCCGCTCGCGCGCGCTTCGTCGTCGTCGGGCGCGTTGCAAGTCGAGCAGGACGACTTTCTGGTCGACGACCAGCAGGTTGCCGAGGTGAAGATCTCCGTGTCGAAAGCCGACGTCGTGAAGCTTCTCGATCGAGCGGGCGATGGCGTGCGCGAGTTCCCTTCGTGTGGAGGCATGGGCGAGTGTGATCGGCTCGCCCGCGACGAAGTCGGTCACGACGATCTCATCCCCATTCGTCAGGCGACCCCAGGCGCGCGGGCGAGGGACCGGGGCGTCGGCGGCGAAGAGCGCCTCGAGTGCCTTCCATTCACGCCGGGCGGGGGACCATCCGATCCATCGCTTTGCCCTCTCGCGAAGTCGGTGTCGCCCGCTTGCGAGCCGATGGACCTTGACGACGACGCTCGGGCACGGATGCGTCGTGTCGCCGAGTTTCGGCGTGTCGAAGAGGTCTGTCGCGTCGTCGAGGAAGACACGATGGATCGTACGACGAGGGCTTTCGTGCAAGAGGATTGCGCAGCGGAAAGAATCCGCGATCGAGTCCAGCACTCGCGTCTGAACGAGACTCCCCCCGGCGAACCATTGCACGTCGTTGTGGCTCATCGAATGGACCGGGCCGAGCGAGCGTCGACGATTCGGTGGTACTCCTCGCGCAGGGCCGAAACATGTCGTGCCCAGTCGAGGTCGAGTGCCTTTTCTCTGGCACGAGCGCCGAACGATCTCCGCCGCTCGGGGCTGGTGAAGGATCGGATCGCCCCGGCCAGGGCGACCGGATCGTCCGCGTTTTCGAGCCGGCAGATCGCCGATCCGAGCCATTCCGAAGCCCCATTGGCGGATGTCGTGATGATCGGCAGTCCGGAAGCGGCGGCCTCGAGTGTTACATTGGCAAAGGCGTCATAGCGTGTCGGTAGAACCATCCCGTCGACTGCGCCGAAGATCGCTTCGAGATCATCGCGGAGCCCGAGGAAGCGGACGCGATCCGAAAGGCCCAGACGTCTCGAAATTTTTAGCCAGGGACGCGGATCGTCTCGGCCTGCGATCCACAGACGCAACCCCGGATCGCGGATGCGGGCCATCGCTTCGAGCAACGTGCGCAATCCCTTGCGTCGCCAGCCGGAGGCCGGAAAGAGCCAGATCTGTTCGGCCGCCTCGTCGAGTTCGGCGCGCAATAATCGTCCGGCTTCGAGCACGGTGGGCGTGCCGTATCGGCTGGCGTCGACGGCGTTGGGCAGTAGCAGGATTCGTTCGGGCGAGACGCCCTGGTTCGCGACGAGTTCGTCGGCCACCAGGCGTGAAGCACATTGGATTCGTTGGGTCGGATCGCCGAAGACATGCGCCTCGACCGAGAGCAGCACCCGATGTCTCGGGGAAAACCGGCGGAGCAGGGCGCCGCGCTTCGAATGGCTGCGCCGGAGGTAGTCGCTATGGCTGCCGCCGCCGGCCCGGAAGAGATCCTGTATTCGCGTTCGACTGAAGCTGTGAACGACATCGAATTCGTTGCGGCGAATCAGGCCAGCGCTCGCACGCGAGAAGGCCACCACACGGAGCGGTTGCCATTGGCTGGGCACGCGAAGGCGTTGGACGCGAGGGCGGGGCGAGGTCGTTGTGGATTTCTCGAAATCTGGATCAACGTTTCGCGTGAGGACCGTCACGTCCTCACCGACCCGGACGAGTTCATGGGCGACCTGCCATGCGACTTTTTCGACGCCACCGCCCCATGGAGCGAAACGTTCGACTATGATTGCGATGCGCAGTGGGGGAATCCTCTCGCCTTTTCCACAGAATATCCGCTCCAACACGCATTGGCATCCGAACCAGGGTCCGTAGCATGACGAGGCCCCGGATTGCCGGAAGCTCGCGCGAAGGGTCGTGGATCTTTTTCTGAACGGGAGGGTCCACGAGAGGGTCCATGAGAGGGTTCATGGGAGGGTTCATGGGAGGGTTCGAAATGAGCGAGACTGGAGGGGCGGAGGCCGTGGCCGTGGCGCATGCATCCCCGGCGATCGTGGTCGACGGGCTCTACAAACGCTACGGCGAATTCGAAGCCGTTCGCGATTTGTCGTTCCAGATCGGTGCCGGTGAAGTCGTCGGTTTTCTCGGGCCCAACGGTGCGGGGAAGACCACGACGATGCGAATGTTGACGGGCTTCATCCCGCCGACGGAAGGCACGATTCGAATCGCCGGGTTCGATATTTTCAAGCAGGGCCTCGCCGCCCGACGGTCGATCGGATATCTGCCGGAGATCCCGCCACTCTATCCCGAGATGACGCCGAGGAGCTATGTCGACTTTGTTGCGAAGCTCAAGGACATCCCCCGCCGCAAGCGTAAAGACGCCGTCGAACGAGCGCTCGGCCTGTGTGGCTTGCTCGATGTGTGCCGACGCGAGATCCGTCAGCTCTCGAAGGGCTATCGCCAGCGCATCGGTCTGGCCCAGGCGATCGTCCACGAACCGAAGGTGTTGGTTCTCGATGAGCCCACCGTCGGCCTCGACCCGATCCAGATTCGAGAGATTCGGGCGATGATCCGAGACCTGGCCGAGACCGGCGGTCAAACGATTCTCTTGTCCACGCATATCCTGGCGGAGGTCGAGGCGATCTGTCAGCGAGTCGTGTTGATCCAACACGGGCGCAAGGTGCTCGACCAGTCGCTCAGCGAGCTGACCAGCGAGGGCGCATCGCTCGAAGAGGTCTTCACTCGGGTGATCTCGCGCGAGAGCGAGAATGTGACCGAGGAGGGGGCGCCGTGAAACACACCGGAACCATCGCAGCGCGTGAATTGCGTTCTCTTTTCGTTTCGCCGGTGGCCTATGTGGTGTTGACGCTCTGGTCGGTGATCGCGGGGACCTTCTTTCTCGCGAGCTTGATCGGATTCAATGACCAGTTGATCCAGTACCAGCAATATCAGATGTTGCAGCAGATCGAGTCGATGAATCTGAATGACAACCTCATCGAGCCCTTCATCGGTTCGATGTGGGTGATCATTCTCTTTCTTTTGCCCGCGGTGACGATGGGTCTGGTTTCGAGCGAGAAGGCGAACGGGACCGAAGAACTCCTGTTGACCAGCCCGATTTCGATCTGGGATATCGTGTTCGGGAAATTTCTGGCGGGGGCGGGCTTCGTAGCGGTGATGTCCGCGATCGTGGCCTTCTTCCCAGCGATCCTTTTCGTCTACGGTGAGCCCGAGCTGGGCAAGACCCTTTCGGGATTGTTCTCACTCTTGATGGTGAGCGTGACCTACGTCGCGATCGGGGTCTTTGCTTCGGCGGTGACGCGCAACCAGCTCGTCGCGTTCATCTTTACTTTCGTGATGCTCCTGATCATCGGAATGATGTTGCCCTTCCTCGTCGAGGTCGCGCTGGCCGGGGGCGGATTGCCCAGTGACTCGGCGATTTCGCAAACCGTTCGCTGGCTGTCGACCGGAACGCATGTGGAGCGGATGCTCAAGGGGCTGATCGACACGACGGATCTGGTGTATTTCGTGGTGGTGAGCGGGGTGTTCCTGATTCTCTCGAAGACCGTGATCGAATCGTCGAGGTGGCGCTAGATGACGGGCATGGCCGCGCTGCTGGCGGGTTTGGGGATCGTCGCGATCGGATTCGGCGTGCTGTCGGCTTTGATGTCGCTTTTGCAACCGTATACGGATCCGCTCTGGGTCATGGGCAATCTCGTCGTCGGCATGCTGCTGCTCGGTGCGGGCGTCGTGATGAGCCTCGAATCGATTCGCGAGCGAATCCGTTCGGGCGGAACGAGGCGCGCCGGGAAATACGGCTCGAGTGCCATTTTGAGCGCCGTACTCGGCATTCTCATCCTCGGCTTCCTCGGCTATTTGTCGACACGCTATTCGCATCGTTTCGATTTCAGCGAAGCCGGGGTGCATACCCTGGCCGAACAGTCGACGCAGCTCCTCGAAAGCCTGGAAGAAGACGTTTCGATCACGGCGTTCTTTACCGAATCGGAGGCCCCGCCTGTTCGTGATCTGCTGGAACGCTACGCCCATCGGAGCGATCGGATCCATCTTCGCTTCGTCGATCCGAATGCTGCGCCGGCGCTCGTCGAAGAAGTCGGCCTGTCCTCCGGGGAACTAGCGCGTGGTGTCGTTCGTTTTTCGCTGGAATCCGGAGAAGCGCTTTCCCTTTCCAAGTTTACGGAGCCCGATGTGACGAACGCATTGCGAAAACTCGTGATGAGTTCCGGCAAGAAGGTGTATTTTCTCGAGGGCCACAACGAGCGGACCATCAAGCCTCGACGAGCTGGAGCGGGGAGCTTCGCAACCGGCCCCGACACCTTCGGTCGGGCGGCAGAAGCGCTTCGAAACGAGACCTACGAGGTCGAATCCCTGCTTCTCGCGACGCTCGCGGAGGTCCCCGAAGACGCCTCGGTCGTCGTCGTCGCGGGCCCGACACGCCCGCTGCTCACGGCCGAAATCGAGGCGCTTGGACGTTATGTCGAAACGGGAGGTTCGCTCTTCGTCGCCATCGATCCCCGTGCACAGACGAACCTGTTCGATTTGTTGTTGGGCTGGGAGGTTGCCTTCGGCGAGGATGTCGTCGTCGATCAAGCGCTCGCGGTCTTTGGTCAGGCGACGACACCGCTTGCCGGCGAATACGACGGAAGACATCCGATCACACACCTGATGCGCGAGCCGACGCTCTTTCCGATGGTGCGGAGCGTGGAACCCGGGTCCCAGGCGGACTACTCGAGGATCGTGCGAACCGGACAAGAGTCCTGGGCCGAGCGAGATCTCGATGACTGGCGTGAATCGGGCCGCGCCGAATTCGGCCCCAATGATCTGGCGGGACCCGTGACCATCGCGATCGCCGGCGTTCCGCAAATTCTCGATGCGGATGGGGAAAAGGTGGCCAATGTCGGTCGAATCGTCGTCTTCGGAGATTCGGATTTCGCGACGAACGAATATTTCGACGCCCTCCTGAATCGCGATCTCTTCATCAATTCGGTCAATTGGCTCGTGGGCGATGTCGATCAGATCAGCGTGAGGCCCAACGTTTCTCGCGCATCGAGTTTTGTGATGTCCAAGGACGAGTTCAGGGTGATTCAGTACCTCTCGCTCTTCGTATTGCCGGAGGCGATCGCCATCGTCGGGGTCATCGTCTGGTGGCTGCGGCGGAAGGCGCCGGGGCGATCCGGGGCGAGCCCCGGATGAACCCGCGAACGACCGGACTGCTCGCCCTCGTGGCGGCGATCTTGGGGGGGTTCATCTACTTCTACGAGATCCAGGGCGAGCCCGCACGAGAATCCCTTCGCGAGGACGAAAGGCGAGTCCATCCAGGCTTCGAGGCCGAGGATGTCGAGGCCCTCGAACTCGAGACCAAGGATGGCCTCGACGCCCGTTTCGAACGACGCGATGGGCGTTGGAGGATCGTTTCGCCGGTCTCGGGTCGCGCGGATGCGACCGCTCTCGACGCGATTGCGCATGCCTTGACGAGTCTGCCACGCGCGGGATCGGTCGAGGATCCGGGCGAACGGGCGCAATACGGACTCGGAACCGACGCCCGCGCCGTTCGATTCTGGGTCGAGGGGGAGTCGCGGGGAGTTCTCATTGGCAAGGCGACGCCGGTGGGTGGGCGTGTGTATATCGCGGTAGAGGGCGACGTCTCGGGTGAAGTCTTGTACGTCGATCGTTACCGCATCAACGCATTGAACCGCAGTCTTCACGAACTTCGTGACCGCCGCATCTTCGGTTTCGATGCGGGGGAGGTTCGAACGCTTCGCCTCTCGTGGCCCGCGGCCGAGGCGGAGACCGAAGTCGCCCTGGCGCAGGACGCGTCGGGCCAGTGGCAAATGGGGGTGCCGGTCGTTGGGCGTGCGGACCCCCTGACCGTTCGCGAGTTGCTCTCCGACCTCTCTTTCCTGCGTGCCAAGGGCTTCGTCGACGAGCGGACGGAGGCGATTGAATCGGCGCTCGCGGATTCACCCCTCACGATCCATTGGACGCTCGAAGCCGATCATGTCGAACGCCGAGCGCGAATCGGAGCCGTCTTCGAAGAAGATGTCCTGGTCGAAGGGCCGAGCGGCGAGCTGCATACGATTGCGGTCGAGCGCATGGATGATTTCAAGCGCACGGTCAACGACTACCGATTCAAGATGCTTTCCGAGTTCGAGCTGGACAAGGCGCGCCGATTGATTCTCGAATTCACTTCGGAAGGCGGCGAATCCATGCGGGTCGTGGCGAGCCTGGTCGAATCGGGTTGGACGGGGGAGCCGCCGCGAATCGACCCGGATCGAGCCTATGGCCTCATTCGGGCACTCGCTGGTCTTCGCGCCGAGGATATTTTCGCGGACGAGATGGGCCCCAATGAGTTGGCGAGTCTGGGACTCGCCCCACCGCGAGCGCGCATTCGAATCGAGGACCGCGCCGCGCCCGATGACGCGACCCAGGTTCTGGCCGAGATCGCGATCGGGCGATTCGACGAAGAGCGAGGTCTGTTTGCCCAGCGGGTGGGGAAAGCGGGTGGCCCGGAAGGATCGGAGACCGCGAAAGTATTCATTCTGCCGATCTCGCTGGTCGCCGCGCTGCCGATCTCACGCGAGGCCTTCATGAGGGATTTCGAGGCGCCGGACCTCGAGGCGGCCGATCAGGACGTGGACGGCGAGGAACTCGACTTCGAGGGTCTCACCGCCGATCCGATGGAAGGCGTCGAAATTCCCTAGCCTTTTCCGGAACCCAATCGAAGCAATAGCGGGTCGTGGAGCGGACCATTTGTCGCGACGACCGAACGTCCGGAAGGATCGGCCGGGCCGTTGTCGAGGTCGCTGATGCGCCCGCCGGCCTCCTCGACGATGAGGAATCCCGCCGCGACGTCCCAAGGATGGAGTTTCGACTCCCAGTAGCCATCGAGCCGTCCCGCTGCGACATAACAAAGGTCGAGGGCGGCGCTTCCGTCTCGGCGAATGCCGCGTGCGGATTTGACGACGTTTCGGAAATTCTCGAGATTGTCGTCGTCGCTTCGATGGACATCGTAGGCGAAGCCCGTGGCGACCAGGGCGCGACCGAATTCGGTCTCCGGCGAAACACGCAGGCGCCGGGCGCCGAGCCAGGCACCCTCCCCACGTACAGCCTCGAATCGCTCCTCGAGAAGTGGGTCGTAGACGACGCCGACCGCCCGTTCCCCGGCGACTTCGATTCCGATCGAGACGCAGAAGCGCGGGAATCCGTGCGCGAAATTCGTGGTGCCGTCGAGGGGGTCGATGATCCACCGAACGGCGGCGTTGGGCGCGTCGTTGCCATGGCCCTCCTCGGCGAGGATGGCATCCCCGCCGCGTGCCGCTTGGATTCCCTCGACGATCAACGCTTCGCAAGCGCGATCGACTTCCGTGACCAGATCGATCGTGGCACTCTTCGTGTCGATGGCGAGCTCGGTTTCGTAGCGCGCTCGTTGGAGCGCTCCGGCGCGGCCAGCCAATTCACGGGCGAGGTCGAGAAGTTCCGCGAGCAGGGGGTCTTTGGGCGACAGCGTCATTCTTCGACCGCGGGGGAGTCGGGCAGCCGAAAAAGACGTCGCGTATTGGCCGTCGTTCGCTTCGCCATTTCTTCGATCGTGCAATCGTGGAGCCCGGCAAGCGTCTCGCCGACGATGGCCACCCAGAGGGGTTCGTTTCGCTTACCACGATGGCCCTGGGGCGCCAGGAAGGGTGCATCGGTCTCGACCATCAGACGCTCGAGGGGGAGTTGGCGCGCGACGTCTCGCAGATCTCCGCTTCCCCGAAAGGTGAGGATGCCCGAGAAGGAGACGAAGAATCCCACACCCATTGCACGTCGCGCGAAGTCGAAGGTGCCCGTATAACAGTGCAATACCCCCTCCAATTCTCCGCGACCTTCCGCGATCCAGATCTCCAACATTTCGTCGTAGGCGTTGGGATCGTCTCCGCGCACGTGGATCGAGACCGGCATGGCGAGTTCCCGCGCGAGGGCGACCTGTTCGGCAAAGACCGAACGCTGGATGTCTCTGGGGGCGTTCATATAGTGATAGTCGAGACCACATTCGCCCACCGCCACCACCCGTTCATGCTCGAGCAAGCGTCGGATCATCTGGCGACCGGCCTCGTCGAGTTCGGCCGCCTCGTGTGGATGCACGCCGACCGCGGCGAAGATGCGCGGATCGCTTTCCGCCAACTGAAGGGCGGCCGTATTGCCGGGGATGCCGTAGCCCGACCCGATCGAAATCAGCGCTTCGACGCCGCCGGCGAAACTCCGATCGAGCGTCTCCTGGCGGTCCTCGTCGAAGCGATCGGCCGTGATGTGACAATGGCTGTCGATCCACATGCTAGTCGGCCACCGTCATCCGGCCACCACATCTCGCAGACCCAGCAGAAGTCGCTCGGCGACCATTTGCGGATTAGCGTTTCTTTGGATCAGGTCTCGCCGCAGCTGTTGAAGGCTTCGGTGGGCGTCGAGTTCGCGTGTCGACGGGGCGTCGCCGACCTCGACCCGCGCTTTCACCTCGTCCGAGAGCCATTGCGCGGACACGTCGATCAACTCCGTCACGCGCTCTGCGGCCGCGGCGCGCGAGCCGCGGAATTGTTCGGCGAAATCGAGAATGGCACCGACCGACCGGCTCGGCAGGTCATCCAGGATCTCGACGATTTGCGTAACCGACTCGGGGGCTTCTGCGGCCCGGATGTCCAGACCCGAATCGACCGCGAATCGAATTCGCACGCTGCGTGAGCGAATCGTCGCGATGATGGCCGATGCATGGGACGCGACGAGAATCAGGCTGGTCGCGGGCGGCGGTTCTTCGAGCAAGCGAAGGAGCGCGTTCTGGGCCTGGGGGTTCAACCATTGCGCGCCGTCGATCACGGCGGCTCGGCGGCCGCCTTCGTTCGCGCCGCGCCGAATCGCGATCTGAAGATCGCGAACCTGCCCAATCGTGATGCGTGTGTCATCGCGTCCGCGTTCGACCCAATAGAGATCGGGGTGGTCGCCGATATGCCGGTAGGTCGGGCCACGCTTGCCCTTTCCGTCGAGGACGATCGGACCCGGATCGACTTTCCCCGCTCCCTTCGCGCCGTCTCCCGCTGCGGATCCGCCCACTCTGGATCGACGACAACCCTCGCATTCCTCACAGGGGCGGCCCGTCCTGCCGTCGCAGACCAGCGCCCGGGCAAACGCCTCGGCGACCTCGCTCGGACGCGTCCCGGAGCCCGTCAGCAGATAGGCCGAGTGGACCCGATCGCTCTCGATCGAGCGGGTCAGCAGGTCGGCCGGATCTCTATCCCCGTGGGCTGTCTGGTTCATCAAGTTCGAGTCTAGCTCCGAGCTGTGAGGGGCGTCACGGCCACGCAGACTTTTTCGCAACTCGTCGAGTGTTCTGTTGAATTTTCCATTTGCACTCAAGATGCCGGTCGCATTCGACGATACCCGAAAGACCAATCAACTCATGGAGGCGCGTCTTAGAGATGGCGATCAGCGGATTTTCTCGAAGCAGCAAGGGTAGTTCTTCGTCAGCAACGTCCACGCCAGGGGGGAGCGCCAGCTCCCAGGCCTCTGGAGGCATGGGCAATCTGACCGCTTTCATCGATCAGGGCTCCGAGTTCGAAGGCAAGCTGTCCTTCAAGGATACGGTTCGAATCGACGGCACTTTCAGTGGTGAGATCTCGAGCGACAACACGTTGATCGTCGGGGAGTCGGGACAGATCCACGCGACGATCCGCTCGGTCTGTGTCGTGATCAGTGGCTTCGTGGAGGGCGACATCAACGCCAGCGACCAGATCGTGCTTCACAAGACCGCTGTGGTGAACGGCAATCTCGAAGCGCCGGCGATTTCGATGGAACAGGGTGCTCAGCTGAATGGAACCGTTCGAATGGGATCGGGCTCGAGTTCGAACTCGTTCAAGTCGGGTCAGTCGGGCAGCGGCGGAGACAAGAACGCGAGCGAGACGGCGGCGGCCAAATAGCGTCGACCGAGTCGAGAGTTTGAGTCGCGCCCACTCGGGCGCGTGAGATGAGCTAGGGGGCCGGCCCCGTCTTTCGTGTACAGCACCGAAGGGCGGGGCCATTTTCTTTCGAGTTCGAGCGACGGGTCGGAGGGGTGGGGTGCCCCAGCGTCGACGGCTCGGGGCGGGGCGTCCGGACCCCTAGAACGAATCCTGCAGGTCCCAGATTTCCAGCGCCCCGTCGACCCACCAGACGATTTCGGCCGTGCCGTTCTGGTCGAAGTCGAGCGTGGCGATCAGTTCCAGGCCGTGGGTCGTCGTCTCCGGACCGAACCGCCATTCGAATTCGGGGCCGGCCTCACCGGATCGTGAGAGAGCGAACTCGAGCACTCCGTCCGCGCCACGAAATACCAGGTCATCACGTCCGTCTCCATTCAGATCGGCCACGATCAGCAACGTATTCGTCGAACGCGCGGCGGCGGCAGCCTCGTCTTCGGCTGAGATCCAGTCGAGCGGGCTGGGCTCCGCGGCGGGGACACCGATCCGATAGGTCGAATCCGTGTGTTGCCAGAGCAATTCCGTCAGCCCGTCCCCGTCGAAGTCCCCGTGACCGACGAGCAGCAGATCCGGCTTCAGCGCGGCGATGTGCTCGAAGAGGACGTCCCCACTGCCATTGCGCAGGATCCAGATGTCGCCGGTTGCCGTGTCCTCGACGACCCAGTCGCCCACGCCGTCGCCATCGAAGTCGTCGAGTCCGGCGAATCGTTCGGTTGGTCCGAGCCGGATCGCTTCGACGAAGGTGCTCGGCAGGTCTTCGACCGTTGCCACGAGGCTTCCGTCGGAGACGAAGAGCTGACCGGAGGAGTCGATCCAAACGAGTTCACGAAGCGCGTCTCCGCCGAGTTCGCCCGAACCCGCCAGAGAGACCCCGGCGCCCACCTGCGCATCGACAAGCGATTGAATCCAACGCTGGGCCTCGGGCGCAAGACCCGCGAAGGGGAAGCGCGGATTCGAGGAGAGCAGCCGCGCGCGGAGCGCCGGGTCAATCGAGACGAGATCCGCGTCGGCCGCATCCGCATCGCCGCTTGGGTCCGTCGTGTCGCCGGCGTACGAGTCGCGGGTCGTGTCGGAGCCATTGCCAGAATCGCTGTCCGTCCCTTCCGCGTCGGCCAGGGATTCGTCCGCACCACTCGTCTCGGCCTCGACCGGCTGGGTTTGAGGGGCGAGCGCCGTGGTCGTCAGGGACGGCGCGCTCGAAGCGGCGGCCGAGATTGCGGCGACCGCTTCGATCGCTGCGTGAAATCGAACGGGTGGGGAAGGGGGGGAAGCGGCGCTCTCCGAACTCGTGGCGCCGAGTGCGACGACCAGGATGCGAATGCTGTCCCCGGGTGCACCCGAGATCTGGATCTGGGGCGTCGTGACCGTGGCGAGGAACTTGAAAGCCTCTTCGTCGTGCGACTGAAAGACCAGATAGCCGACCACCTGTCCGTCGGAAGGTTCCCATGCCATGAGTGCCGTGGTCTGACCCGGTTCGAGGTCGATCGGTGCGGTCGAGACGGCGGCCGTCCCCGACGAATTCGACCCGCCGCCGCCGCATCCAATCGCGACGAGCAGCAGGCTGAGTACGAGTGTGCCCAAGACTCTCGATCGAACGTGGCGAACACGAACGAATCGAGAGCGCATGGACGGCTGCGCGCAAGAGTGTGGTGTAGTTTGGGTCGACACGGACCCCCCTAACTGGCCCACGCTCGAAATCTTTGGATTCAGCGGCCGGGGGGGCCGTGCCTGTGGCACCCCCCCCTGCCGACATTTTCTAATTTCGGAGAAACGTCGGTTCTACGAAGTGACGAACGTCACAAAATTCGAGGATTTCAGCCCGGGTCGTCAAAATTTTGTCGGTCTCATCGAACGGCGCGGACGAATTGAGCTTCGGGGTCGACGAGGGTAGGCTTGCATGCGAAATGGCCTCGATGAAGATCACCCTCAAATTGTTCGGCTCTCTGCGTGAGGCCGCTGGCGAATCGACGATCCAAGTGGAGCTGGCCGAAGGCGCCTGCGTAGCCGATCTTCGGGACTGGCTTGCGGGGTCAAACCCCATCGTCGATCAGCTCGGAGACCGACTGGCTGCTTCGGTCAACCTTGAAATCGCCCCCTCGGACGCGCTGCTCCACGATGGGGACGAGGTGGCCTTTCTGCCACCCGTTGCGGGCGGGGACGGGACTCGGTCGTGTCCCACCTCGACGGCGGCGAAGCGCTGCACGATCTCCTCGCGGCCGCTCGACGAGGCGGAAGTCCTCTCTCGCGTCGACGGGCCGGACGCCGGCGGCATCGTGTCCTTCGTGGGCAACGTTCGAAATCGCGCACGGGGTCACGACATCGAATACCTCGAATATGAGGCCTACAGCGAGATGGCCGAGCGGGAGATGGAGAAGATCGTCCTTCAGGCCGACCGACAATGGCCCGGTACGCGGGTCGCGATCGCCCATCGGATCGGTCGCCTGGCCATCGGAGACGCCGCCGTCGTCGTGGTCGCCGCCTCCGCCCATCGCGATGAAGCCTTTCTCGCCTGTCGCTTCGCGATCGATACGCTCAAATTGCAGGTGCCGATCTGGAAGCGCGAAGTCGCGACGGACGGTGCGTATTGGGTGGACGACCATGCCTGAGGCGATCGTCGTCAGGCGGACCCCGGGAATCGCGAGATGAGCGAGGCCGATCGGAATTCCCCCGCAGATCCCCGTCATCACCATCGTCAGGACGCGCCCCCGAAGGTTCCGACCGCGATCGTCACGGTGAGCGACTCGCGCACTTTGGAAACCGATACGGGCGGTGCATTGGTCGAAAAGATGTTAGGCGATGTGAATCAGCCGGTCACCGGACGGCGAATCGTGCCCGACGAACCCGAGGCGATCCGGGCGGCCCTCGACCAGGCCCTCGCCGAGTCCGAGGCGCGCGCAATCATTTTTACCGGAGGTACGGGGATCGCACCGCGCGATGTCACCCCCGACACGCTCGAACCGCTCTTCGATCGGGTCATCCCGGGCTTCGGCGAATTGTTCCGAATGCTCTCGTACGAGGAGATCGGCTCGGCCGCGCTCTTGTCACGCGCCCTGGCCGGACTCAAGGAGGGCAAGGTGATCTTTGTGATTCCCGGCTCTCGGGGTGCCGTTCGGCTCGCGATGGAAAAGTTGATCCTGCCGGAATTGGGCCATCTAGCCGGAGAAGCGGTCAAGACGCGCTGAAATTGGGGGCCGGCGTCGCGGGTCTTCCGATGAGACCCCTCCGGTTTTCGCGGCTGAAGGCCGATGAGCCGAAGATGCGCAGAGCAGACGGAAGCGTTCATTCATTGACAGCTCGGCGCCGACTGTTGCGTGCGGGGAGGTGGGTTTCGATTGCGTGGGTCCTGCTGGCCCTCGCGCTCTCGACGCGGGGCGTTGCGGAGGAGATCCGTTTTTGGGTCGACGCGGATGGCGTGACCCATTTTACGAATAACGAGGAAGCGCTCCCCGAGAGTGTCGATGCGCGGGATGCCGGGGAACTCGATTTGATTCGGGCGGCCTGGAGCGACGGCATCACCGGCCCTCCCTTGTCGCGCGATTCGGGAGATTCGAGTTTCGGCGGAGATCGCGTGAATCGTTTGCTTCGGGGCGCTTTAGCGGATCTCGACCGCGGTGAAATCTCGC
>Ga0114949_10001411_pt1 | contig 14652 bp, 12 predicted proteins | sample N074metaG_FD_83505 | JGI IMG/M metagenome (GOLD analysis project Ga0114949, IMG submission 83505) | Deep subsurface microbial communities from Kermadec Trench to uncover new lineages of life (NeLLi) - N074 metaG | ecosystem: Environmental > Aquatic > Marine > Ocean trench > Sediment | place... | reverse complement strand
CAAGCCGTCATCTGCTTCGTTAGCCCTTCTCGGCTTAGCACCACTATGCCTTCGAAGTGCTGTCTTGCAGCTAACAGCTTGTGTACTCGCTGATCTTACGTTACAGGGTTGACACTACACTAGTTGTTGGCCCGCACTTCGATCATCACACCGTCAAACCCCTCGGCCCGATAACGGTCCGTGCTGATGTTGTATTCAATCAGCTTGCTCCTGATGACTTCACCATCCAGTTTCAACATGGCACCGCCAGACAAGCTCAGTATATTGGTGGAACGCTGATATTCGACTTCCGGAGCGGCAGCTTCCACCCTTCTTTGAGTATTACCCTGTTGGCGGAAGATCACGAAACGCGCGGGTGACCCCCACAGGTAAACGCTGTCCGGTCGGTCCGGCTTGCCGTGCACCGTGGCCCGTTCAGATTCCAGTTGCCAGTCCTGGCTTTGCATCTTGAAGTGACCGCTAAAATGCAGGATGCCGGGTTGAATATCCTCACGTGCCTCATCTGCGCTGATACTGACCGTTTCGATGACATGATCCACCGCTGATACTGCATTTTGGAGCAGCATCGTGGCGGCAAGTAATACAATTTGGCAGTGGAGGACTGTTTTTAGCATATAAAACTATGGCTGAATGGTATCCTGATCATAACAAGGTCCGGCCATTGTGGTATGAAATGATAATATGATTATTGACCGTTACCTGGCCAGGGAGGTCGTGCAACCATTATTGGTTATTTGCACGGCGCTGATGGTCATATTCATCACCTACAGTCTGAGTCGTTTTCTCGTCGATGCCGATGCAGGTCTGTTGCGACCCGCTGACGTTGCCCAGCTGACCATTCTCAAAACCCTGATTTCACTCGATGTTCTACTACCCCTCAGCCTGTTCCTGGCAGTCATGACCGGACTTGGTCGTCTGTACACCGATTCAGAAATATACGCCATGCGTTCCGGCGGTATTTCCGAGGTCAGGTTGTTGCGTCCGTTGATGCGTCTTTCGGTGATTGTCGCGGTCGTGGTTGCCTTGTTATCCGGCTGGGTAAGGCCTTGGGCATACGCCCAATCGTACAAAATCCAGGCCGCCGCCGAAGCCTCAGCAGAAACCGGTCGTATCCGCGAAGCGCGTTTTTACACCTTCAGTGAGAACCAACGCACCGTGTTCATTGAACACATCGATGACAACGGCCGTGATCTGGAGGGCATCTTTATCCGTACACGCAAAGGCAATGACCTACAGGTAATTACCGCGTCAAAGGGTGTTTTCAGTTATTTTGCCAAACCGATGTTCCACAGCCTGCAACTGATCGACGCGCAGGTGTTCAAGAAAGTACAGGATGGCACCGATTTTTCGGCACAGTTCGGCACTTTTACCTTGTGGTTACCGGTACAGACTCCACAGGCGCTGGGTTATAAAGTCAAATCGGCTTCAACCAACGCGTTGCGGCAATCACCGACAGCACTGGACCAGGCAGAATTTCAATGGCGCTTGTCCACACCGGTATCCGCCTTGTTACTCGCACTGGTAGCCATCCCGCTGAGCCGAAGTCGTCCGCGCCAGGGGCGTTATGCCAAGATGTTGCTGGCACTGGGGATATATTCTGTTTACTTCAACCTGCTGGACGTCAGCCGCAGTTGGGTCGAACAGGGGAGTTCGGAATATATCTGGTGGGTGCCGGGTCTGCTTATGCTGGTCGTGGCCGGCTTGTATTTTCCGGTTGTTCGCAGAAAAACTCAAAAGGATCATGCGCTGGAAGATCATGCTGAAGATTGACCGCTATATCATGCAGCAGTTTCTTGCCGGGATTTTTCCGGTATTGTTGCTGTTGCTCGCCTTGTTCAGCTTCATTTCACTGGCCGAGGAACTGGAAGAAGTGGGTAATGGCGATTTCACGCTGCCGGATGCACTGATGGTGGTTTTCCTGACCACACCCAAACGAATTGTTGAACTGCTGCCCGTCACCACCCTGTTGGGCGGCTTGCTTGGTCTCGGCGCAATGGCCAATCATCGCGAACTGATCGCCATCCGTACCAGTGGTATTTCAAAACGCCGTATTGCTCAAACTGTCACCATTCTGGCGATATTCCTCGCTGTATTTATCACCATATTGCAATTTTCCGTGGTACCTGGTTTTGAACGGGAAGCAGCGCAACTGCGGAGCAAATCCTTGCAGGGTACGGACAAAGGGCCGGGGAGCAACGGTGCTTTCTGGACCCGCAACGGTGCTTATATCATCAGGGTCAACGCGGTACGCTTCGACCGCACGCTGGCCGATATCGAAATTTATACGGCGGATACCAACGGCCGACTGTCACAATTGGTACAGGCTGACACTGCCGATTACGCCGGTGATGACAACTGGTTGTTAAGCGGCGTGGTACACAGTGAATTGCAGCAAACCAGGGTGAATGAAATAAAGCAGGAGACCCTGCTATGGAAAGGCCTGTTATCCGCGGAACAGGCATCGGTACTGATGTTGCCGCTGCAGGCGCTGGCACCCAACGACCTGATCAATACCATCAAAAACCTCAGGCGCAACCAGTTGGACACGCATGCCTATGAGATCGTGCTATGGCAGCAGGTCAGCCTGTTACCCAGCCTGTTGGCAATGGCCTTGCTGGCACTACCCTTTCTGCTCGGATCGGTGCGTTCGGTGGCTGCCAGTCAGCGTGTCATGATCGGCGGCCTGATCGGTATCAGTTTCTACCTGGTACAACAATTGACTGGCCACCTGGCGGGAATCCTTGGTTTAAATCCTGCATTGATTATCCTGACACCGCCGTTCATTCTATTGGCCGTAGCCATCGCCATGATTCGCCACAGAAGCGTTTGAAGCGATTCCTGGCAGGGTTTATTTGTTCACAACCCAGGTCTGTTCATCAACCGTCAAAAACGCCAGGTCACCGTTATTTTCGATAGCAACAGATTTCAGTGTCATGTGCACAGACCAGCGCTCACCATCATCAGTAACATCGATTACACGGTATGAAGCATCTCTGACACTTGACGCCGCTGCGGTGCAAAAAATACGTGAATCCCCCCATAGCTGTTCACGGTTGTGGTGCAGATGACCGTGAAAAATCAAAGCGGGTGGATGGCGTTCAAGTACATCCTGCAATGCCTGGGCATCGGCAAGGGCCTTGCGCCACTTGGTCATCTGCGGCAAGGGTGGGTGATGAATCAGCAAACATACCAATCGTTGCTCATCAGCGGCTTTCTCCAGCAAAACGGCGAGACCCTGAAGCTGATTGCCGCCAAGTTTTCCGGTGGCCAGAAATAGCGGGCTGACACAGGCGCTGGACAAGCCTATCAAGCAGATCCTGCCCAATTCTCTCTTCACCGGGAAGTGACCAGGGCTTGCGTTATGAAACAGGTATTTTGACCAGTAATCATGGACTGCCGCTTCGCTACCCCGCGCATAAATATCGTGGTTTCCGGGCACCAGCATGACACGCTCCGCAGGGCCCAGACGTGTAAGCCATTGTTCTGCCTGTTGTATCTCGTTCTCCAGACCAATCTGCACCAGGTCACCGGTCAACAGTATTTGATCGGCACCTTCCGCCACCACCGCAGCGGTCAATTGGTCCAGCACCGCCGGCAGGTATTTGTTCTGCCGGTTAGTGCGCCAGGACAGATAACCGGACCAGCGCTTGCCGCGCAAAGCGGAGAAAGTCAGTCCGTCGAGCCGGCTGAGATGTGGGTCGGTCACGTGTATCAGGCGCATCTGTTTTTAGCCAGGCGGTTAGCGGTCAATGTATAATCCAGGCTGACATCGACATCGATATTCCACCACCCAGGCATTCCCGTAATTGACATGAGCCGCAATATAACATGACCGTCTACGCCGCCGTTTCTGATATCTCGTCGACCCGATTATGGGGGCTGGATTCCACTCGCCGCCTGCAACGGCAATTACGTGAAATCAGCAAGTCCTCGCATGCAGACCAGCGTGACATCCGCTGGCTGGATGACATCGACAAAGATACCTTGCCGGACAATAGCGATCTATTGTTGCTCAATGGCAACTTCCTGTTTGAAAGCCGCACCATCAGCGGTCTGCTGGCACGGCCGGGCTGCATTTTAGCAAACACGCAAGATAATCTCGCCACGGCCGCTTTTATCCAAAGCAACCAACTAGCGGAGACACTGGCGTTTTTGCGCCAACCGCAAGGCGAACTACCGCATGGCCTGCAAAGAATTCATCCCGGGGACATGGCGGCATTTGACGAAAGCCTGCGCAGGTCTACCACGCCATTGCTGGAATCCATTACGGCTCAGCGCAAAACCGAACTTGAGAATAAGTTATACGGCAATGCCTACCGCGGAATCACTGACCTGGTGACCAAGTTTGCCTGGCCGCGGCCGGCCAAGCGCATGGTGCACCTGTGTGCCAATTCAGGCATCACACCGAATATGGTCACCAGCGCCGGGCTATTGCTGGTGCTTGCTGCCTGTTATTTATTTTGGCAAGGGCAATACGCCTGGGGTTTGCTGGCGGGCTGGATCATGACATTTCTGGATACGGTGGACGGGAAACTCGCGCGCGTCACGATCAAATCCAGCAAGTTCGGCCATTTGTTTGACCATGGAATCGACTTGTTTCACCCTCCGTTCTGGTATATCTACTGGGGTATGTCGCTACACGATTTTGACGCAGTAATGGGTATTGAACAGGGCCAGATGTATTGGTTGATCATCATTGCCTACATCGTCGGCCGGCTGGTTGAAGGCGTTTTTCCCTTGCTCGGCGATTGCAGTGTATTTACCTGGCGCCCGTATGACGCCTGGTTCAGACTGATCACCGCAAGACGCAACCCGAACCTGATTCTGTTGACACTGAGCGTGCTTGTTGCAAAACCTGATTGGGGCTTTATTGCCGTTACGGTCTGGACCGTTGTCACCACCGCGATGCTTTTGGTGCGACTATTCCACGCATCTATTGTCAGGCTGAAACTGGGTCCGCTCACTTCATGGTTAAGCGCGGATGATGTTGCAACGGGCCCGAATGCAAAGGCTTATGCGATTTTCGCTGCAACCCGGGGGGCTTATGCGGCCAAATGATGCGTTTCAGTCGACCCTGGATGACGACGTCAGCCTGGATCCTTTACTCGATGAGATAAAACGGCAACATGGCCCGGCCTTACTCGCCATCCTGGTCTATGGCTCATGGCTGCGCGGCAAGCGTGACACCATGCTGGATTTTTACGTACTGGTCGATGACTACACGACTCTTGGATCGCTTTGGCAGGGCTGGATGTGCCGCCTGATCCCGCCAAACGTATACCACATCCAGCATGGCGATTTGCGTGCCAAATACGCCCTGCTGACGCTGGACCGGTTTTGCCACAGCATGCAGCATGATTTTCATTCCTATTTCTGGGCGCGTTTTGCCCAGCCATGTGAAGTGTTATATGCGCGTGATACGCCAAGCAGAACCAGGCTGCAGAGCGCATTCAGAACCGCCTCAGGCACGTTTGCACGACACGTCGTCCCGTCTCTGCCAAATGAGTTCACTTCACGGGAATTGTGGACCCATGGCCTGTTGCAAACTTATCGTTGCGAGTTACGCACCGAAAGCCGCAATCGCGCTGAATCCCTCTATGATTTTGACCCGGGTTGGTATGACGATGTCAGCCGCACGCTGGCCGGCAGTATGGATTACATGTCCGCGACCTCGCAGCACGATGTGTATTGCAACCAGGGCAGCAAACTTGCCAGGAAATCATCTTCCCTCAGCTGGTGGTTACGTCGTGTGCAGGGCAAGTTGCTGTCTCTGTTACGTCTTGGCAAGGCAGCATTCACTTTCAATGAACCGTTGCAATACCTGCTATGGAAGGTTGAAAGACACACCGGTATCTATATCGAACCGAGCGCCCGGCAACTCAAACATCCATTGATTTTCGCCTGGCCATTGCTGTGGAAACTCCACCGCCAGGGAGCGTTTCGCTGATGACGGAAACTGCCGCAAAACGGGTTCTGAAGAATTTCGGAGTCGTGTTACGCGGACGTGGTATCGCAGCGATATTCAACCTGGCAGCTACCGCGTTGATGGCCAATGCCCTCGCTGCAACCGAATTCGGGCTAGTCATCCTGTTACATAGTTACGTACTGGCGATCAGGGGTATCCTGAACTTCAGAACCTATGAGGCGGTGATACGATTTGGCGTGCCGCACCATGAAAACCGTGCCAATGAGAGCTTGAAGCGACTATTTCGCACCACAACGGCGATAGATATCAGTTCCGCGATAGCGGCAACCATACTGGGATATTCAGCAATTTCAATCGCCGCAGGCTTTCTGCATTGGGATGCGGAAATGCAATCGCTGGCAGGACTATATAGCCTGATAATACTCGCCAGCATCAGCAATACCCCCAATGGCATTTTACGACTCTATGACCGTTTCGATGCGCTCAGCATTTTCTACACCGTGGGTCCGGCGATCCGTATCACCGGTGTGGTCGTCGCCTGGTCCGTGGGTGCCGACATGCACGTCTTTATTGCCATTTGGGCCGCGGCATTCGTGCTGGAAAACACCTGGTTGTTCATACGCGGTCATGTTGAACTCAATCGGCATATCGACCACAGCATCTGGCAAGACTGGAATTGGAAGGCGGTGGTTAATACCCGCCGGGAATTCCGTCATTTCATCACCGTGGTGTACTGGCAGACCAACATCGATCTGTTGCCAAAACACCTTTCGGTACTGCTCGCCGGTAGTTTGCTGGGGCCTGCTGCCGCGGGCATGTTCCGACTGGCGCGCGATTTCTCAAGTATCCTGAGCAAGCCGGCGATGATGTTGCGCGAAGTCCTGTTTCCCGACCTGACACGAATTTTGCACAGCCAGGCCGAAGGATTTCATGAACTCGGTTTTCGTGCGGTTAAAGTCGCCGCTGCCGCTGGGATTGTGCTGGTGTTGCTGTCCATCCCTGCGGCCGGCCCAATCCTTGGAATCATTGGTTCGGAATATACGCAGGCCGCTTCACTGCTGACACTGATGCTGCTGGCTGCGACCTTTGAACTGGCCGGCTCACCGTTACGCGCCGCTGCCTACGCCATGGGCAAAGTCGCACAAGTCCTGCGTATACACCTGGCGGGTGTGATCGTTTACCTGGGGCTCTTTTGGCTGCTGGCACCGCAGATGGGTCTGCCAGGACCGGGTATAGCGGCGGGTGTGGGGTCGCTGTTGACGCTATTGCTAATGATCAGATTGCTGGGGCGAAGCCAGGGTTGACACTACCCTAGGCTTGACACTACACCAGTTCCGCAAACGTTCTGATGATGGTACTGATTTGCCCGGGACTATGTGCCGCGCTGACACTGCAACGCAAAAAACTGGCACCGCCGGGGGTCGCCGGGGGCAACATCATATTGACGTAAACACCCGCTTCCAACAACCGATTCCAGTCAGAAAGCGCTGATTCCCTGTCTTTGCAGCGCACGGCAACCACCGGGCTTACTTCCGGTCCGAGTTCAAAGCCAAGTTCCTGCAAACCGCTGTAAAGCTGCCTTGCATTTGACCATAACGATTCTTTCAACGCAGGTTGCGAACGTAACTGTCTCAATGCCTCGCGGGTTGTCGCCACGACCGCCGGACTTGGCGAAGCGGTGAACATGAACGGCCGGGATACATAGCGGAACAAAGCCAGTTCAGCGTGCGGACTGACACAGAATCCACCCATCGCACCAAGGCTCTTGCTGAACGTACCGACGATGAAATCAACTTGATCCAGAACCGCCTGCGCTTCTGCAACACCACGACCCTGCTCACCATAGACACCCAGGGAGTGCGCTTCATCGATCAGCAGGCTGGCGCCAAAACGCTCCTTTAGAGCAACAATCTCCGCCAATGGAGCACAATCGCCCAACACGCTGTACATTCCCTCAACCACAATCAGGCAACGGCTTGCACGCTCCTTCAGTCGTTCCAAACGACGCTCCAGGCTATGTATGTCATTGTGTTTAAAGCGGAATATGTCTGCACCACTCATGCGGCAGCCGTCATACAAACTCGCATGAGCATCAGAATCCAGCAACACGACATCGCCCTTCCCCAGCAATGCCGTCAGAACACCGAGGTTTGCGGCATAACCGGTTGAGAAAACCACTGCATGTGGAAAAGCAAAAAACTCGGCCAGCTCCGCTTCAAGTGCTCCGTGTGCAGCATAACTGCCGTTGGCCATCCGCGAGCCCGTGGTGCCGGTACCCAGTGATTGCAGCGCCTCGACACCGGCCGCAATACACTGCTGGTTAAAGGTCAGACCCAGGTAATTGTTGGTCCCGGCAAGTATCGTTTTCCGCCCTTTGACCACACCTTCAGTGGCCGAATTCAAGGCGTCAAACACCACTTCGGTCGGATTCATGCCGGCGCTGGCGAGATCTGATTTGAGTTGTTCAACGCGGGCAAATTTGTCGAATAACGACATCAGTCTATTCACTGTGCGCAGTGATCACCACACCGGCAAGATCTGAAATCGTCTGGATATTTGACAGGCTTTCGAGATCAATTGCGACATCAAATTGATCCTCGACTTCCAGCATAAACTCCATTACCTGGAATGAATCCAGCTGCAGATCGGAAATCATATTGGTGCCGGCGTGAATAAGCTTTTTGCTCGCCGGTGTTTCGATCCAGTTGGTTTTGAGATATTCAGTGAGTATCTCTGAGAGCCTGTCGGCCACGGCCTCGGTCGATAAATTCAATCAAATCTCCATTGGGATACATCCAGAAACACTAGTGTACTGCTTTACTTACCGGTCGTCGTAAATAGTTGTTCGACCCCGCTGCGCAAATCCAGGATCGGCTGCCAACCCGTTACGCTGGCGAATTTACGGTTGTCACACAACCAGTCTTGCTGCAGCAGTTCCCTGACTTTACCCGCTGTCAGCATCGGTTGGTAGGGCAGATACCTGGAGATCGCCGAATTAGCCCTGGCTGCCACATCAAGCAATCGACGCGGCAACTGAAACAATCGGTAATTACCCGTACTTACCGCCGCACCGATCGCTGGCCAGTCATAGCCTTGGGGCATACCATCATCTATCGCATAGGTTTGATGTAAACATGCCTGCCATGCGGCCAACCAGGCAAGCACAGCCCGAGACAGGTCATGTACGTGTAAAAATGACAATCGTTGATCGGCAGGCCCGGCGTGGATCAGCAAACCACGACGCGCCATTTTCAGCAGTGGCAACATCTCCCTGTCGCCGGGTCCGTACAGTGCCGGCGGACGAATAATGGTCCAGGCCATTGAAGGCTTGCCCAGCAATAGTTGTTCACCGGCGTGTTTGCTGTACGCATAGTCTGAAAGTTGCGGGCGGCTGGCGGCCAAAGATGATATCAGCAGTAATGGCGGTGCATCGGGTACACGACCGAGTGCCGTCAACATTGCCTCAACACCATCGATATTGGCCACCGAAAAATCGTCCGGTCCGCGCCCCCGGACACTGCCTGCGCAATAAATGACGGCATCGCATCCAGCCAGGATGGATTGCAGGCCGTCGACATCGGTTATACCTACCGGTACTTGCTCGCAATCAGACCGTATACGTTTATCCCTTACTTTGCCGGGACGCACCATGGCCCGAACCCTATGCCCCTGTTCTGCCAGGGTTGTGACCAGCTGCTGTCCAACGAAACCGGTCGCGCCGGTTATGAATACGGATGAAAGTGGCGCCGGCAAATCAGGCTGGTTGGGATTGATTGACCCTGACCGCGGCATGTTCTACTTTTTGCAGTGTCTGACGAGCCATATAGTCCTGTTTGGATTGGGATCTGGAAAGTTTTCCGGAAGATGTCCTGGGTAACGTTCCACGCGGCGTCAGATCGATCAAGACACTGATGCCGAAATGTACGTGGATGGAACGGCTGATGTTTTCAGTAATATCCTGACGTTTTTGTTCATCCCTCTCCTTGGTTTCGACAACCAACACCGCTTGTTCTTCCTCGTTATCGACACTGACAGAGAATCCGGCCACGCCTCCGAGCTTAACGCCACCGACCTGTTGCGCCAGCACTTCGAGATCGTAAGGCCAGATATTACGCCCCTTGATAATAATAACGTCCTTACTGCGGGAGGTAATCACCAGGTGATCATCCATTCGATAGCCGATATCACCGGTATTCAGCCAGCCGTCTTCAGACAATACTTTAAGCGTCGATGCCTGGTCTTTGTAATACCCGCTCATGACACTGGGGCCTTTGAGGAAAATATGTCCGCAATGCCGGTCATCCAGCCGCTTGCCATCATCGTCGATAATCGCGAATTCGAAACCGGGTAGAGGTTTTCCGCAATCCACATACTCTGAAGTGGAAAGCGCATCTCCATCGAATGGTCTGGCCTCACCGTTTTCGGCCATCAGGTCCCTGTTTACCTTATCCACCACCAGGCCTTCACCCAGCGGTGCAAAACTCGTAGCCAGCACACATTCGGCCATGCCGTAACAAGCCACAAACGCTTTTTGATCAAAACCGCAGGGTGCCAGGATATCTGCAAATTCCTGCAGCGGTTGCGGGTTGATCCGCTCTGCGCCTACACATGCAGCCCGCCAGTGACTGAGGTCGTAACTGGCAACATCAGAGGGTCGCAGACGCTTGGCACACAAGGCATAACCAAATGTCGGTGCCGATGAAATTGTGCCCTTATTATCCGACAAAATTTTCAACCACAACCTCGGACGCATGGCAAAGGTACGTGAGCCCAGGTAATCGACAGATAACTGACCGATCAATGGAACGAGGATAAAACCGACCAGACCCATGTCGTGATAAAAAGGCAGCCACGAGACAAAACGATCATCTGCAGTCAATTTCAGTCCATAACGGGCAATTTCATACAGATTGTTCAATACGGTTTGCTGGGTGATCTCTACACCACGCGGGAAACTGGTGCTGCCTGAAGTGTATTGCAGATAAGCGATATCATTTTCGCCAGGCAAATCCAGTGCTGCATCTGACTCCGGCAGGGCATCAAAATCCTCCTGCTTGCCGGTCATCAGTAAATCCAGCCCCAGCACAGCTTCCGCCATAAAGCTTGCATGTGTATCAGGGGCAACGACGATCGACGCCCCACAACTTTTCAACATACGTCTTACCTGTCCGACATATGCACCATGTGCTCCAAGTTGAATACCGGCAGGCAGGGCAACGGGGATCAGGCCTGCGTATTGGCAGGCGAAAAAGAAACGGTGAAACATCGGCTCGGTTTCAGCAATGATGCCAACCCGGGCACCACGCTCACAGCCAAGACCACGCAATTTGCGTGCCAGCATTTTCGCCTGGTCACGCAAATCTGAATATGAAAGTACCGCTCCCAGCTGGCCGCGGCCATCATAGAAGTTATAACCGGTTTCACCCTGTGCCGCGTATTCAAGCACATCCACGAGACTGTTGTAGCCCGAGATCTTTACCGGTAATGATTTATTTGCGGACGTAGGCTGCACGAGATTCATGTACACCGCGCCGTTTCATGGCAATTTTTCATTAGCCAAATGGCCTCTGCTATTGTTTGGTAGGCTGTTGGTCCGTCAACATTATTAAGCCTGGTACGCTCCCCACCCATGCTTAGTACCGGTAATTCTCGCAGAACTAACAGAAAGAATTCGTTAATAAATTGTAAATTACCTGTAATTTCTGCGAAAAAATTGCCTTCGAGGCTTTCGCAATTGGGCTGAGTCTACCAAAAAAAGTCCTCCAATGACGATTTACCTTTATTTTTTGTTTATTCCTGCCCTGTTTGCATACTCCCTGATGAGGCCGGGAAGTTCATATTTTTCAACGTGCCCCACCACCATTACCAGCAGGTCACCCGCCACACAGCGGTCAAAAATGTCAAATATCACTGCTCTGCCGTATCCCATTATAGCTGTTTCTTGTTTGTCCACACCGCCTGCCAGCAAACCCTGCTGCAGAAAATGCGCGACATTCCTGGCTACCCTGTCAGCGCGCAGTGGATGCTCTTTGCAAAAATAGAAATCAAAATGGCCGGCCATTGCCCGGCCCATATTTATCAGTGTCTCATCCTTGCGATCGATCGAACCGGCGAAAGCGATCAATTTCCGTCCCGCTACGTCCTGCTGATCAACAAAGTCACAAAGCTTGGCGAATCCATCGGGATTATGTGCAAAATCCATGATGATACGAAATGGCAGGTCGTCGAACAGGTTTAATCTACCCGGGGTTGACTCATAGCCTGACGTAAAACTGCCCATAGCGGCGGCGATTGCATCAGCCTTGATCCCCGCCAGGTAAGTGGCGGCAATCGCATGCATGGCATTGCTGAGATTAAAGCGGGCGGTTGCATTGAAGGTCGCTGGAATCCCGGCCGATGGAATAATTGGCCAGCGATTGTCCGCATCATGGATAATCAGCCATTCTGCACCTTTGATGGTTTCCAACACGCAATAGCAGGCTTTGCGGTCGCCTGTCAGCTTGCTTAATTCAGCCATTCCCGTTTGCATTGACACCAGGCAGGCCGTTTCTGCTTTGGTTGATTCAAGCATTCCAAGGCAAAGTGGATCATCGGCATTGATAACCACCGCATGCCTGGCACGCTGCAACAGCGAGCCCTTGACTTCGGCCATTTGTTCAACCGTGTCGATATTGATGCCACCCAGGTGGTCTTCAGTGACGTTCAGGCAAACTGCAATGTCGCACCACTGAAAGGCAAAGCCCCTTACCAGTATTCCGTAGTGGTGTGTCTCAAGTACCGCAATATCGACTTCTTTACTGGCCAAAACGTCGAAATGGCCTTTCATCGTACAGTTGTCAGCATCATTCACCTGACGCCCGTTGAGAAATATCCCATCGGTACAAACCAAACCGGGTTGACGCCCGCAATTCAGTAGGATGTGGTTGACCATCCTGCTCGTGGTTGTTTTGCCATTGGTGCCGGTAATGGCAATGACAGGCATATGTACGATGGAATTGTCAGGAAACAACCAGTCAACGAAAGCGCCGGCGACAGATTCGATCAGTTTTGAGCCCGATGCATGAAACCGCTCGAGATTGGGCGCCAACTCAAAATCAACCACTGCAGCACCCGAAACACTCACCAGTACCGGTGCCAGACCGACGGCGCGATTGATTTTCAATGCAGTGTCAATAATCGACGGGTGAATCTGGTCCATTGAATCCAGTTCGCTGCCGGCGGTGTCGATAGCAGCCAAAACCTGGTTATTAACCGCAATAAGCTGGTATTGATCATCATCTGTACCACCGGCATTTTTTCTATGCACGACTTCAAGACCCAGGTTTTTTATTAATGATTGCCGTAAGCCCCGGCTTTTCAGCAATCCTCTGTATTCCGCCGACTTGTCGAGGCAAAACGTTCCATCCAAAACATGCTGGTGTTCACCGTGACCCAACATCAACAGACCGTTACGACGTATGCACTCACGGCGGGAACTGCGCATACGTGGGAAACGCTCAAGGTGGTTACAGGGTATGTCGCGCCGAAGCGCGGTATTGATGATGGCTTCGGTTTCAAGTGGCAGGCGGCGGTCATGGGCAAATGCCTTAAACATCCCGAACGGCTCTGCCAAATGCTTGCGTTGCCCGTTAAGCAGTTCTATCGCAAGTTTGACTGCTGTTATGCCTACATCACAATGTTCATGCTCGAGCAAAACCCGGCAGCGGTTTTTATGCGGAATTTCCGTGACCGAAAAGAAACCAACCCGGTGACCGGCCTTTTGCTGAAATAACAAGGCTGTTTGTGCCAGTAAAGATGCATACCAAGCCCTTGGCTCGCCAGGCAGTGACTGGCCGGGGAATTCATCATTTGCGCTGATCACCCCTCCAGCAAGCAACAAGTCCCTTATCTCTGAGCTATGTTGCGGAAAACTGATTTGCTCGTCGCAGGAAAAATCCAGCGTGATCTCGACTACGGTCTTATCCGAGCGCCGGTTAGGGCCCAGGTACGGAAAATAATCGATTTCGGGCACGTATTAATCCGTCTTGGAAAAGACCGTTCCAAACAGTTCAAATGACGGTTGCATGATGGTCATTCAGGCCTTCGGGTTTTTAATTTTTGCGCTACCTTATCGCGCAGGTATACAGGTTGTGCCAACTCGGCGGGTAGTGCGTCGTTGCTTAGTAACCACTCCTGGGCCAAGGTCAGCACAGATGAAGCACTGGGCCACGTTTCCGCTTCGATCGCCGCCAGGTTTCCGGCTAATTCGTCCAGTTCAGGGTAACGGTTAAAACCGATACCGACGCCATGGATATCCGCTTCCGCAGGCGCGATCACCAACCCGGGGGCACAGACCTGCTCGGCACCATCGACCCGCATGACGCCGTTCTCATTGAGCCGGAACAGGCCGGTAAACACCTCGTTCATACGCGCGTCCAAAGCCACCAAAACCGTCTTGGCCCCCGTTTCTGTCACGTTTTGAGCCGTTGCTGCCAGACTGGAAACAGGCACAACCGGGCAATCAGAAGCCCACGCCAGACCCTGTACGACACCAATACCAATACGCAGGCTGGTAAAACTGCCGGGACCGCGACTGAAGGCGATGGCGTCAATTAATGCAAATCCAATCTCTGCTTCAGCCAACAATTCCTGCACCCAGGGCAATAGCAGTTCGGCATGTTGTCTTGGCGCGTGTCGATAGCGTTGCTGGACTTCGCCATTGATGGACAGTGCCACCGAACAGGATT
>Ga0114949_10001408_pt1 | contig 14663 bp, 12 predicted proteins | sample N074metaG_FD_83505 | JGI IMG/M metagenome (GOLD analysis project Ga0114949, IMG submission 83505) | Deep subsurface microbial communities from Kermadec Trench to uncover new lineages of life (NeLLi) - N074 metaG | ecosystem: Environmental > Aquatic > Marine > Ocean trench > Sediment | place... | reverse complement strand
TGTTCAGCGGCTGATGGTCCTGGGCCTGGTCGAAGGCACCGAAGTGGAGCTGGCAAGTGCGGCCATCGGTGGCGATCCGCTCGAAATTCGCATGTTTGGCAACTCGATATCGCTGCGGCTCGAGCATGCCCGGCTTTTCGGTGTCACTCCCGCAGGTGACGGTGGCTAGCCCGCAAGTCACCCGGATTTCCGCTGACCAGATTTCCGTACGCCGGCATCCGTCGGCCAGTATCGCGGTCACGGGCAATCCCAACTCCGGCAAGAGTACCTTGTTCAATCGCCTTACCGGTCTGCGCCAGAGGACCGGCAATTACCCCGGCGTCACGGTCGAAAAGCATGTTGGAACCGTCAGGATCGACGATGTTGCAGTCGAGCTGATCGATCTGCCGGGCATGTTCACGCTCAGTGCCCATTCAGCGGAGGAACGAATCGCGGCTGACGTCGTCCTGGGCCGGATTCCCGATATGCAGCAACCGGCCGGCATCCTTGTCGTGGTTGATACTACGCACCTCTACCAGGGCCTTTACCTGGTGCATCAGCTGATGGAACTCGAACTTCCGTTGCTGATTGCGCTGACGATGACGGACGCAGCGGACGCCAGCGGCATACGCGTCGACATCGACGCGTTGCAGCGACGGCTCGGCGGTGTTGCCGTGTGCCCGGTAGTCGCAACGACCGGGCAGGGCATGAGCGCTCTGAGAAGTGCGATTGCCGCGCTCCCCGGGATGGCCAAACCGAAACCGCCGACACTCTGGGAGGAATTGAGCGCTGCGTCCGAAGAACTTGCCCGGGACCTTCCCGCCACGGTTTCGCGGGTCGCAATCGAGCGTGCCCTGATCGACCTGAATAGCGATCTCGCAGAAGAAGTTGCAAACCATCTCGGTAATAGCGGCGCAGAGCGGCTGGCGAAAATTCGGCAGCGCGTTTTCGGCGCCGAGCCGCCTTTGGCGATCGAGGCGCGTCATCGCTATACCTGGGTCAGGGAGGTGCTGAGCGAGGTACAACATACGGTCCCGGCCATAACCAACTGGGGTTCGCGCCTCGCGAGTTTCATGAACCGTCCCTTGCCGGGCACGATCGGCCTGTTTGCCGTCATGGCGCTCGTCTTTCAGGCTGTTTTTGCCTGGGCCACGCCACTGATGGATGCCATTGCCGCCGGTAGTGTATTACTGGGTGCCCTCGTCACGTCAAATTTGCCGGATGGACCCGTGAGCAGCTTCCTTGCTGACGGTATCATTGCCGGAGTCGGCAGCGTCATCGTCTTCTTGCCGCAAATAATGATTCTGTTTCTGTTCATTATTTGTCTCGAGGATTCGGGCTACCTGGCACGGGCCGCTTACCTGATGGACCGCGCCATGCGTTCTGTCGGGCTCTCCGGCCAGTCGATTATTCCAATGGTGTCGAGTTTCGCGTGCGCGGTCCCCGGCATCATGGCGACACGCGTCATTCCCGACCGCCGGGATCGGATCGCAACCATTATGGCGGCGCCATTCATGACCTGTTCGGCGCGGCTTCCCGTGTACGCCCTGCTCATTGCCGCATTCGTGCCGGCGCAAAACGTCGGCTGGTTCAACCTGCAGGGCATGGTGCTGTTTGGTCTTTACATGCTGGGAATCGTAGCCGGATTATTGACCGCGCTCATCCTCAAGAAAACGGCCTTGCACGGTCCCAAACCGACCTTCGCATTGATGCTGCCGGAATTCCGGCGGCCGAATCTGCAAACGGTAATGATGCAGCTCCTGGGCCGGGTGCAGATCTTTCTGAAACGCGCCGGCACGATCATATTCGCAGTTGCCGTTGTCGTGTGGGCGCTGGCCTACTATCCGCGCTCCGGGGTCATTGCCGCCGAACTCGCTCAGCAACAGTCGAATGCGATGACGAGCCTGTCGGGTGAGGCGCTCGACGAAGCGCTGTCACGATTCAGCAACGAGGCTGCCGCCGCGCAGCTGGAACAAAGCTGGCTTGGGCGGGCCGGCAAAGCGATTGAGCCTGCGTTCTCACCGCTTGGCTGGGACTGGAAAATTTCCGCCGCGGTCATCGCCGGCTTCCCTGCACGGGAGGTGGTCATTGCGGTCCTGGGTACGGTCTACGCAGTGGGCGGCGAAGCTGACGAATCGACGCTGGCCGGACGACTGAAGTCGGCAAAATGGCCGGATGGCCGAGCCGTGTATACGCTGCCGATGGTCTTCGGCCTGCTGATATTTTACGCCTGTTGTTTGCAATGTGCGGCGACGCTTGCAGTGATTCGCCGCGAAACGAATGGTTGGCGCTGGCCAATTTTCGCGTGGGTCTATATGACGTCGATCGGCTACCTGGGGGCGCTGCTGGTATTCCAGCTTGGGACGGGCTAATTGTTCGAATCGAATTCTTCCAGCGATTCATCGCCGCCGGCGCTTTTCAGCAGTATCTCAACCTTTTGCTCTGCTTCCTTGAGGGCAACCTGACAGCCACGAGTCAGTTTGATGCCCGCCTCGAATTTTTTCATCGCCTGATCGAGCGGCAGGTCGCCGCTTTCCAGCTCCTCAACCAGTGTCTCGAGGTCGGCCAGCGATTTTTCGAGATTGAAGTCTTGTTGCGCGCTCATTCCCTGACATTATCTGGATACGGCAGGTGTGTCCAACCGGTGAAAAGGGCTCGAACCGAATTTTTCGCGGTAGTTTCGCCAACTTTCTGCAGACGGGACAAAAAAATCGGTTCGACGCCTTTTCACTGTTCGACCCCTATTGAAATCCTGCTAGAATCCGGCCGGGAAAATTCTGCTTTTGCTTGGGGCAAAACGAGTAGATGAGCAAACGTTACGATGCGGCCGACATCGAGGTCCTCACTGGTCTCGAGCCTGTCTGGCGGCGGCCGGGCATGTTCACGGATACGTCGCGGCCGAATCACCTCGTTCACGAGGTGGTCGACAACAGCGTCGACGAAGCGCTGGCCGGCCATTGCAAGAGAATCGAAGTTACCTGCTACACCGATGGCTCGGTCGAAGTCAGTGACGATGGCCGCGGCATGCCGGTCGACATTCATCCGAAGGAGAAAGTTTCCGGCGTCGAACTGATCCTTACGCGCCTGCACGCGGGCGCAAAATTCAACAAGGACAACTATCAATTCTCCGGCGGCTTGCACGGAGTAGGCGTTTCGGTTGTAAACGCACTTTCGAAAAACCTCGAAGTATGGATTCGCCGCGGCGGTAGCGAGTACAACCTGAGTTTTGCAGGCGGCCATAAACGCGGCAAACTCGAGAAAGTCGGCAAGGTTGGCAAAGCCAATACGGGCACGACGATTCGCTTTTGGCCCGACCCGCAGTATTTCGATACTGACAAGATTTCCATTAGACGACTCAAACATGCCTTGCGCGCGAAAGCGGTCCTGTGTCCGGGCTTGACGGTCCGGTTGACGGTCAGCAAACCGCAAGAAAAGATCGAGTGGCATTATTCGGGCGGTCTCGAGGAATATCTGCTCGAAGCGATGGGCGAAGTGGATCATCTTCCGGCGGAGCCCTTTGCAGGCAGCATGCGCGGCAAGCACGAAGCGGTCGACTGGGCGTTGGCGTGGCAAACTGAGCCCGGGCAGGCGGTTGTCGAAAGCTATGTCAACCTGGTGCCGACGCCGCAGGGCGGTACTCACGTCAATGGCCTGCGCACCGGGCTCACTAATGCCGTTCGCGAATTCTGCGAATTTCGCAGCCTGCTGGTGCGGGGCGTTTCATTGGCTCCCGAGGATGTCTGGGACGGATTGAATTTCGTTCTGAGCGCCAAGCTCGAGGATCCGCAGTTTTCCGGCCAGACAAAGGAAAGGCTGTCTTCGCGCGAATCCGCGGCGTTCGTCGCGGGCGTTATCAAGGACAGCTTTGCCCTGTGGCTCAATCAGCATCCTGAAACAGGAGATGCCATTGCTCAACTGGCTATCACGAAAGCACAGACCCGGCTCAAGGCGGCGAAGAAAGTGGTGCGCAAGAAAATCGTCTCCGGCCCGGCGTTGCCAGGCAAGCTCGCGGACTGCACGTCACAGGAACCCGAGCTGTGCGAGATTTTTCTTGTCGAAGGCGATTCGGCAGGTGGCTCAGCGAAACAGGCGAGAGATCGCAATACGCAGGCGATCATGCCGCTGCGCGGCAAAATCCTGAACACCTGGGAAATTGACTCGGCCGAAATTCTCGCGTCGCAGGAAGTGCATGACATCAGCGTGGCGCTCGGTGTCGAGCCGGCGAATCCGGATATCAGCAGCCTTCGTTATCACAAGATCTGCATCCTGGCGGATGCTGATTCCGACGGTCTGCATATCGCGACGCTCCTTTGTGCACTGTTCCTTCGTCACTTCCGTGAACTGGTGCTGGCGGGACACGTGTACGTCGCGATGCCGCCGCTGTTTCGCATCGATGTCGGCAGGGAGGTGTTCTATGCGCTGGATGATAGTGAGCTGCAGGGCATCCTGGATCGCATCGACGCGGAGAAAATCAAAGGCAAGGTCACGGTCACCCGTTTCAAGGGGCTTGGCGAAATGAATCCGCCGCAGCTTCGTGAGACGACGATGAATCGCGATACGCGCCGGCTGGTGCAACTCACGGTCAAGGCCAGTGACCAGACGGATCAACTCATGGACATGCTGCTGTCGAAGAAGCGCTCGGCGGACCGGCGCAAATGGATCGAGAGCAAGGGGAACCTGGCCGAGGTTTAGCCCGGGCCGGGAAACTGACAATGCAAAATCAGCTGAACCTGGAAGGCGTGGAGCAGCTCGCGCTGAAGGAGTACACCGAGAAAGCCTATCTCGACTACTCAATGTACGTCATTCTCGATCGCGCCTTGCCGCAAATCGGCGACGGTCTGAAGCCGGTGCAGCGACGCATCATTTACGCAATGAGCGAGTTGGGCCTGTCCGCCGGGCAGAAACCCAAGAAGTCGGCACGCACTGTCGGCGACGTCATCGGAAAATTTCATCCGCACGGCGATGCGGCCTGCTACGAAGCAATGGTGCTGATGGCACAGGAATTTTCGTATCGCTATTCCATCATCGACGGGCAGGGCAATTGGGGTTCCACCGATGATCCCAAGTCCTTCGCGGCGATGCGCTACACCGAGTCGCGACTCAGGCCCTACGCAAGAACGCTGCTCGCCGAACTGGGGCAGGGCACGGTCGACTGGGCGCCGAATTTCGACGGCACGATCGATGAGCCGGTGGTGCTGCCCGCGCGGCTGCCGAATATTTTGCTCAACGGAACGACCGGCATTGCCGTCGGCCTGTCTACCGATGTGCCGCCACACAATTTGCGTGAAGTGGCAAGCGCATTGGTGCACCTGATTGACAATCCCAAGGCGACAGTTTCGCAGATCATGAAGCACATTTTGGGTCCGGACTTTCCAACCGGTGGCGAGCTGGTGTCGCCGCATGCGGATATCAAGCAGATCTACGAGACCGGCAACGGTACGCTGCGGTTGCGCGCCACCTATCGGCAGGAAAACGGCGATATAGTGATTAACAATCTGCCCTATCAGATTTCCGGCGGCAAGGTGCTGGAGCAAATCGCGGCGCAGATGCGCAACAAGAAGCTGCCACTTGTCGAAGACCTGCGCGACGAGTCCGATCACGAAGATCCGATTCGCCTGGTCATTACGCCCAAGTCGAAGCAGGTTGACGTTGACGACCTGATGTCCCACCTGTTTTCGACGACCTCCCTCGAACGAACGGTCAGGGTCAACATGAACATCATTGCGCTGAGCGGCCGGCCGCAGGCGTTCACACTGATCAGCATTCTGACCGAATGGCTGAGATTTCGCCGGGATACCGTCAAACGGCGCCTGAAACACCGTCTCCAGATTGTTACCGACCGCCTGCACATCCTCGACGGATTGCTGATTGCGTACCTGAATATCGATGAAGTCATCAGGATTATTCGTAATGAGGACGAACCGAAGCCGGCCTTGATGGAGACGTTCCGGCTGACCGACAGTCAGGCGGACGCGATCCTGAACCTTCGCCTGCGGAACCTCGCCCGGCTCGAGGAAATGAGAATCACCGGTGAACAAGGGGAACTCAATGAAGAACGGAGCGACCTGCAGCAAACGCTCAAAAGCCCGGCACGACTAAAATCCCTGATGAAAAAAGAAATACTTGCGGATGCGGAGGAACACGGCGACGACCGTCGGACCCTGATCGTCGAAAGGGACGCCGCGCAGGCGCTGGACGAGACGCAGCTCGTCGCAAGCGAGCCGGTCACCGTAGTATTGTCGCAGCGGGGTTGGGCCAGGGCGGCAAAGGGTCACGAAATCGACCCGTTTGCACTGAATTACAAGTCGGGCGATGAATTTCTGGCCGCCGCCCGCGGGCGCAGCAATCAGCTGGCAATGTTCATAGACAGTACCGGTCGCGTGTATAGCGTGATTGCCCAATCGTTGCCATCCGCTCGCGGTCAGGGCGAGCCGTTGTCCGGCAGGTTCAAGCCACCGGATGGCGCTGAATTTTGTGGCACGATGATCGGCGAACCCAATCACCAGTGGTTGCTGGCGAGCGATGCGGGTTACGGATTCATCGCAACGCTTGCGGATCTCGTGTCGCGCAACAAGGCAGGCAAATTGATCTTAAGGATTCCGCCCGAAGGCAGGGCCGTGGTCCCGTCACCGGTGCCGCCGGATACCGAATGCCTTATCGCGGCCGTATCATCCATTGGGCGGCTGTTGTGCTTCGAGTCAGAAGATTTGCCGGAACTTGCAAAAGGGAAGGGCAACAAGCTGATCAATATCCCCACCAAAAAATACAAGGCCGGCGAAGAAAGACTGGTCGCGATGGCAGTGGTCCCGGAGGATGGCAATCTCCAGGTGCACACGGCCACGCGCACGATGACGATAAAATGGGACGACCTGGACGATTACTATGGCGAGCGCGCCCTGCGGGGCAGCCTGTTGTCCAAGGGTTGGCGATCCGTCATTCGATTGAGCGCGGAACCGACGGATCAGGAGTAAACGAACACGACCCAGGTCAAGCAACGTTACCTGTTGCCAATCGCCTCCAAAGTCGTCATGACAACGTTGGCGGTTTCCTCAAGTACCACCTCTGGTTCATTTACGTAGTGGCCCTGCATGAAGTTCACGCCCAGCTGGAATAGAACCGCCATTTCGTTGGCGTTCTCGACACGTTCCGCAATGGTCTCGATATTGCGTTGCTGCGCAGCCGACGTAACCTGCCGGACACTCTCCTGCATCGCAGTATCCGTGGTTAGCGAATGCATGAGTTCACCGTCAATCTTGATGTAATTTGGTCTGAGAATGTCGAGGATCTGGAAACGGTTCTTGTCGATTCCATAGTGTTCGAGCGCGAATTGAATCCCCACGTCATGAAATCTGTCGACCGTGCGCTTGGTTTCCTTGATGTACCTGGCTGCCTCCTCTTCCGGTACTTGCACGCAGAGGTGAGACGGATCGACGGCGTGTTTTTCGAATTCCGATGTCATCCAGTCGACAAGCGCGGCATCACGCATCGAACGAGGGGAAAGTTTGACAAAGATCTTGTTGGCCTGGTGTTTTGCACAGAATTTGATAGAGGCGGCAACCATCCAGCGGTCGATCGACCGTATAAGGTTGTTGCGTTCCGCTGCTGGCAGAAATTCCGACGGCAACACGGCCGCTCCCTGCGGATCAAGCATGCGGATGAGCATGTCGTACATTCTTACGGCGTCACTGCGCAATCCGGCAATCGGCAGCTGGGCGAGCCGGAAGCGATTGTCCGTGAGTGCTGCATTGATGTGTCTGACCCAGATTTTATCGAATTTTCGCAGACGCGTGTTTTCGTCACTATTGTCGATCAGCTTGACCGTGTTGCCACCCTCGGCCTTCCCGGCTGCGCGTGCATCTGCAGCTGCAGCAACCAGTTCTTCGAGATCCGTGTAGACGCCGCTGGCACCGACGACGCCAACGGAGCAGGTCAGGTTGACGTCCGTTTCGCCGATTCTGAATGTGTGTTGGTTGATGTGATCGACCAGTTGCTGTCCCCACACCTCCGCGTCCCGTTCGCTGCCGCGTTCCAGCAGAGCCAGAATGACCGTTCCCTCGAATCGACCTGCAACATCCCGCGGATGCAGCCGGCTGCGTACCACCTCCGCAAATTGCGCCAGGATTTCCTCCGTTTCAAGAATTCCGACACTTCTGCGAACACCCGCGAAATCGTCCGGCTTGATAAACGCAACTGCGTGTATTCCCGAACCAGGCTTGCGCTTCAGGCGATGGGCCAGGCGCTCGAGGAATTCGCTGCGATGATAAAACAAAGTTGTCGGATCGCGCTTTAGTGCCTTGTGTACGAGTTGGGTCGGTTCAGTGACGACGACCTTGCGCGGGGCAATGAAGATTGCCACAGCGGGGCCATCGTCGAAAAACGCAAGGCGAAAATCGAGTTCGAGAATGGCCGCGTCGCCTTGTCCGTGGACGGATTTTGCGACCAGTTTTTCACCCGCGAGCCACTTTCCTTCGGTGGTCGCGATCAGTGCGCCCTTGATTGCCGCGTGACTTTCGTTCTGGAAACAGTCCATGAGCGGCATGCCGATGACTTCCGATCGGTCTTTGGCCGCAAACAGCTCGATCCAGGCATCGTTAAGCTTGACGTTGATCCCGTCCTGGACATACGCGATCGCGCTGACCGAATTCTCCATGTGATCATTCAGTTGCCGCCGGTATTGCGTTGCGGATATCAGTGTCGAATTGAGTGCGCGCTCGACGCGAAAGGAGCGCAGGTCACGGTCAACCACTGCTTGTAAAAGCGCTTTGTTGTCAATCGACACCAGGTCGCACGCGCCGTCTTTCATTGCGGCCAGGACGCTGCTTTCATCGACTTCAGATCGAAGCACCAGCAGCGGCAATTCGGGATGGTACTTGTTCTTTTGTTTCACCACCTGCCGAATCTCGTCGGGATAGCGATCGTCATTCAGAATGACGAACTCAATGCGGTCCTCCCACATGATTTTGTCGAACTCGGACGCGGACTCAATCCAGTGGCAGTGAGCGGCGTGTCCGGCGTCGCGTAGCGTGCTGTTGATGAACTCGACATCGTCCTGATTGTCAGTCATGACGGCGATTTCGATGGTTTGTTGCTCGCTCAAATCGTCTTCCTTGATATTGGCACGGGCAGTGGTTTTTTCGCGTTCTCGCGTACAGCAGGTGAGTCTATACAACGACACCAAACTAGTCCCTGACGCAGTGTCAAAACCGTGACGGGACTCTATTATTTGGCAGCCTTATGTCGGATTGGCCAGCAGGCCGAACATCGTTTCCGGCAGCGCGGTTGGTATTGCTATTTGTATTCAAATGCTTATGGTGTACGCCGGCAACGGATATCAGCGGCGGCGGGCGGATTATGTCCAGCTCGCCGGCAATTGCCGACTTATGTCACACGGTCACAGCGCCACATCGTGGAAGAATAATGGCTAACTACAGTACCAACGAATTTCGCGGTGGGCTGCGCATCATGATGGATGGCGATCCCTGCGTCATAGTTGAAAACGAATTTGTAAAGCCTGGCAAGGGCCAGGCGTTCAATCGCGTAAAAATCAGAAATCTCAAGAGCGGAAAAACACTCGATAAAACGTTCAAGTCCGGCGACAGCGTCGAGGCGGCAGACATCCTTGAAACGGCCATGCAGTACCTGTATACGGACGGTGAGTTCTGGCATTTCATGCTCGAGGATACGTTCGAGCAGTTCGCGGCCGACGAAAAGGCAGTCGGTGAGGCGAAACGGTGGCTCAAGGAGCAGGATGTCTGTCAGATAACCCTGTGGAACAACATGCCGCTGTTGGTTGTGCCGCCCAAATTTGTGACTCTCGAAATCGTCGAATCGGATCCCGGCGTCCGCGGCGACACGGCAAGCGGCGGCGTCAAACCAGCCGTACTATCGACCGGCGCCGTGGTGCGTGTTCCGTTGTTCGTTGAGCAAGGTGAGCTTGTAAAAGTGGATACGCGTACCGGCGAATACGTGTCCAGGGTCAAATAAAATTTGCGAAATCACTACTGCCGCTTTCCAGATGTAACAGAAAAGTCTTGCAGAGCGCTTCGACGCCACGCTGGTCCTCTGAGCCAAAGCGCGACAGTGTCGGGCTGTCAATATCAAGTACTCCAACCAGTCGACCGTGCATCAGGAGCGGCACTACGATTTCCGATGCGGACGCGGGGTCGCATTCGATATGGCCGCCGCAATTGCGCACGTCGTCAACGCGCTGTGTTGCCGCTTTTTCGGCCGCACTGCCGCAGACGCCATGGCCCAGCGGAATTCGTACGCAGGCCGGCTGCCCCTGAAATGGACCCAACACAAGTTCATTGCCGCGGAGCACGTAGATGCCAAGCCAGTTGATGTCCGGCAGGCCCGCATACAACAATGCGACGAAATTGGCCGAATTCGCCAATGTGTCTGTTTCGCCCGCAAGCAACGCGGCCAGTTGCTTGTTCAAAAGTTGGTAGTCGACGACGAGCTCTCCGGATTAGATTGTGAAATTGGTGACCGCACCCAGATTGCTCTTGCCTTCATGCAACATCAACACCCTGTCAAATCCTACAGCGACGCCTGCGCACGCCGGCAATCCGGCACGTAACGCACCGATAAATTCATCATCGATGCGATGGTCCGCCTTGCCATTCCGGCGCCGTACCATTCGATCGTCCTCAAAGCGGCGCATTTGTACGTCCGCGTCGGTCAGTTCGACGAAACCGTTCGCCAATTCGAGATTGCCGTAGTACACCTCGAAGCGATCGGCCACCGCGGCATCAGCCGGGCACAGTCGTGCGAGCGCGGCCTGGCTGGCAGGGTAATGGCATATGGCTGTGAGCTTGCCGGACGCAAAACGAGGAGCCACTCGATCCGCGAGAACCAGGTCCAGCCAGGCGTCACGGTCGTTGCCGACTGCTGCCCTGAGTGGCTCGTCGGCGTTGGCGCACCTGGCCAGTTTCGCTATGTCTGCGGTGAGTGGGTCGAGCGCGAGAGCGTTCTGGAAAGCTTCCTGGTAGCTGATGATTTCCGCAGTGGCGGGCAGATCCGCACGATCGAGCAACGCCGCTACAAATCCGATCGTTTCGCGCATGATCTCCTGCAGGCCGAAGTTCAATCGATACCACTCGATCATTGTGAATTCCGGCAGGTGATTTCGACCGAGTTCACCATCCCGGAAAACCTTGCATATCTGAAAAATGTCACCAAAGCCGGCCGCGAGCAGACGTTTCATCTTGTATTCGGGCGATGTCTGCAGGTAAAGATCAGGCTCCTGATCCAATGCCGCGGACAAACTCTCTATGTTTGGATCCGTTACCGCAAATCTTGACAAGATCGGCGTATCGACCTCAAGTACGTCCCTCGTGGCAAAAAATGTCCGGGCGCGCCGCAACATGCCGGCCCTGCTTCTTGCGATGCCAGGACCGGACAGAGGTCGCCAGTCCCTGTTCGTCACGTTGGCGTCCGCCGCATGTGCCCGATTGACTCGCCCATTTTCAACGTTTTTCCGGCGACGAGTTCCGGCAAAAAATCGCATGCCGCCCGTGGCAGCAAGACGATGACGGTGGATCCCATATTGAACCAGCCGAGCAATTCGCCCTTCTGCAATTGTAATGAATGGCCGCGACGCGAAATATCGATGTCGTGCACGACGCCCCTGCGTCGTGGCCGAATCTGACCGGTCCACGGCGTAGTAATACTGCCGACATGCAATGCGCCGACGAACACCAGAATCATCGGACCGGCATCGCCGTCGAAGTGACATATCAGGCGTTCGTTGCGGGCAAAAAGACCCGGCAGGAGCGATACGGTGCTCTGGTTGACGCTATACAAAGCGCCGGGAACGTAGCGTGCCGCAACGAGATTCGCTGCAAGCGGGCTATGCACGCGGTGATAGTTGTGTGGAGCCAGGTAGATTGTTGCATAGTCTCCGTCGTCGAATTTCCTGGTGTCCTCGATATCGGTCATCAGCAGGTCGGTTAGCGAGTAATACAGTCCCTTCGCCTGGAGCAACCTGTTCGATTCGATTTTTCCCGCCGCGCTGACGGTTCCGTCGACGGGCGACACAATCGTGCCGGCGGCTTCATCGATTGGCCGCACGCCTGCAATCAGTTGCCGCGTAAAAAAATCATTGAAAGTGTCGAACCCGTCGGGTACCGGCATCTCGGCTTCATCGACGTCGACCTTGTAGAGATCGACGAAGCCGCGAATCAGGAAGTTCTTGATTGAGTGCACGCGAATTCGCGCCACTCGAAATACCAGCGCCGTCAGCAGATGCTTCGGCAAAACATGCTGCAAAATGACGAAAAGCCACGCCAGGAGCCTGGACACCGGGGAACTAATCCTGCAGCCCGGCTCTTGACCTGACGGTCGTTGCAACCGTCAGGAGCCCGTTGGCACTGTCGTGAAATTCAAGGGTAACCGGCACGCCGGCCGCGATCTCTCCTGACGCATCAAACATCATCAGGTGCTTGCCTCCGGGTTCGAATACCACAGCCGATTGGCGCTCTATGACCAGCGATGCGAGCGAAATCATGCGCGCAATGTCGTCCTGAATGACGGTTTCGTGCATTTCGACGGAGGCGAAAACCGGGCTCGTGATTTTCTCTATAGTGATCGGCAGGTCAGTGTGATTTTCCAACACCAGGTACCCGGCCGCAATACCGGATCCGGCCAGCGGCTCCAGTACCACCAGATCCGACACTGTCAGTGGCGGACCCACCGGCTGGCTACAGGCACTGGCGACTATGCCAATTGCCAGTAGCTTGAGGGATCTCGTCATCACTTTTGCCCGGTGATCAATGGCAGGTCGGTCACAAAGTGGTCGACAAAATGTGGCGCGCGGAACAGCGCCTGAAACTCGGCGTTTTCGTTGACGACGATCACGACCGCAGAATGATCGATGCCGTAGCCCCCGGTCTCGTTCGTTGATTTTGCGAAATAGATGCCCAGCGCCGAGGTCAGTTTACGCAATTCGTCGAGTCGACCGGTAACGCCGGTGATTCCATCGCCGAAGCGACCGACATAGTCGGCCATTACCTCCGGTGAATCCCGCTCCGGATCGACACTGACCAACACGATATGCGGAAAGTCGGTTGCGCCGGCGGTCAGCATCCGGCTGCGGGCTATTGCCAGTTGTGTGAGTGTTGCCGGACAAATATCCGGACAGTGCGTAAAACCGAAAAAAACGAGGCTCCAGTGCCCATTGAAAGAATCCTTGTTGAACTCTGACCCGTGTTGATCGAGCAGGCTGAATTGCGGTAGTGCCATCGATTGCGGCAATGTGGTTGCGTGCTGCGGCAGGCCGCGTGGCCCCGTGAATGCCAGGACCATGAAAATCGTGCCGCCGACGAAACCGACGATCAAGAGACCGATCGCAGAAATATCCCTCAATGAACGCATAGCGGCGGCATTCTAACCCGGCAGAGCCGGCGAATTGCATGCTAGATTGATGCGTCACAAGATCAGGTTGTACCCATCATGGATCAGGCGACCCTGGATTTAGCGCAGCCGACGGTAGAGGCTTTCATACGACATGCAGCGGATTTGTTCGAGCAGGCTGGCGTAGTGTATGGGCACGGCACGGACAATGCACTGGATGAGGCTGCGTACCTGGTGTTCGGACATCTCGGGCTGGATCACGGTCAGGCCGCCGAGCACTACGGTAAATCGCTGAGCGAGGCGGAGCGGCGGCAATTGCAGCACCTGGTCGAACGACGAGTGCAAGAGCGTGTGCCGGTTGCCTATCTCGTACAACATGCCTGGTTTGCCGGACTGGAATTCTATGTGGACGAAAGGACACTGGTGCCGCGGTCGCCACTTGCCGAACTGATCGGGGCTCAGTTCGTCCCGTGGGTACAGCCCGGGAAGATTGCCAGGGTGCTCGACATCGGCACGGGTAGCGGTTGCATCGCGATTGCGATCGCCAGGGCATTTCCGGCGGCCAGGGTCGATGCGGTCGATCTGTCCGAGGATGCCCTGGCGGTCGCCCGAATCAATGTGGATCGCTTCGGCCTGCAGCGCCGCGTCAGGTTGCTGCAATCGGACTTTTTTTCCGGACTACGGGTTGGCGACGACGCGTATGACATTATCGTCAGCAATCCGCCATACGTGGATGACGGGGAAATGCGCGGCCTGGCTCCCGAATTCGCCCACGAACCGGCACTCGGGTTTGCGGCGGGCGCCGACGGTCTGGATTCGGTGATTGCTATCCTGCATGATGCATCCCGCTTCCTCGCCGAAGATGGCATCCTGATCGTCGAGGTGGGTAACAGCCAGCCGGCGCTTCAACGTCGCTTCCCGGAGGTCGCATTCACCTGGCTGGAATTTGCGCTGGGTGGCCAGGGTGTGTTCCTGCTGACCAAAGATGAACTCGATCGTCATCGGCAGAAATTTACAGGTTAGGAAATGTCAGGCAACAGTTTCGGGCGACTATTCACGGTGACGACATTTGGCGAGAGCCACGGTCCGGCAATGGGTTGCGTCGTCGACGGTTGCCCGCCGGGCATGGAACTCTGCGAGGCCGATATTCAGGTCGATCTCGAACGCCGCAGGCCCGGCAAGTCCCGGCACACATCGCCGCGGCAGGAAGCTGACGAGGTCAGGATTCTCTCCGGCGTCTTTGAGGGCAAGACGACCGGCACGCCGATCGGCCTGCTGATAGAGAACACGGATCAGCGATCCCGTGACTACAGCGATATCAAGGACAAGTT
>Ga0114949_10001404_pt1 | contig 14670 bp, 8 predicted proteins | sample N074metaG_FD_83505 | JGI IMG/M metagenome (GOLD analysis project Ga0114949, IMG submission 83505) | Deep subsurface microbial communities from Kermadec Trench to uncover new lineages of life (NeLLi) - N074 metaG | ecosystem: Environmental > Aquatic > Marine > Ocean trench > Sediment | place... | reverse complement strand
GCAGTAGCTTCCGCCGGGGAACATCTCTTCCAGGGGCACAAACTCCCAGTGGCTTCCCCGTTGGCGGCTGCGGAACATGGCCAGCTGGGTGATGATGTAGACCAGCCCCGGCGCCGATGGGTTGACCTGAACGCCATGGAGGTCCACCGGCCCCATTCGGGTATAGTGCCCTTCGGTGGCCGACTCCCAATTCTCGCCGCCGTCCCGGCTGGCAACCAGGCCGCCGACTTCGATGGCGCCATAAACGTCGTCGGGATTTCCCGGATCGATCGATATGCCGATGACCCGTTTCACGATCTCGGTGGGGTGCATTGTGATATGAGGGAACACCACTTTGGCGGTGTTCATTTTTTGCCAGCTGGCCCCTCCGTCCTGGGAGCGGCAAATGGTGCTGCGGTCATAGCCGGCGAACATGGTGTTGGAATCATTGGGGTGGACGGCCAAAGACCAAACATCCCCATCGGGAGAGTCTAGCTTTTCCCAGTGATCTCCCCGGTCGCCTGTTCGGTACACGCCCTTTTGGGTGCCGGCGAATATAACCTTGGAGTCTTCGGGATGCACCATCAGAGACCGGACTTGGGGGCTGGCCGGCAGACCATTTGCAACGATGGTCCACTCGTCTTCTCCGTCGCCCCGGCGGTAGATGCCTCCCTGGTCTAATGAAGGTCCTTCCGCGCCCACAACCAGGGGGTTTTCACCACCCAGTCCCACATAAACAAACGTCTGGTGATTCTCGTTAGCCATCGTTGCCTCCAGATTGATGATAACCTGGTCATTGCCACCTCGATTGTTCGGCCAATCGACTTAGTTGTCAAGGGCTGGGGGCGGGCAGAACCACCCACAGACGGCTCACGTAGGGACAGTGTAGGAATTTCGCTGATTTCAAGGCCCGATTCGTTGGCGAACCTGGCGGGTTAAGAGGCATTTGGAATGCGTTCCGTTTAGATGTTGCTGATGGGAAGCCGCGCCACCTGCTATACTGGATGATGAACATAGCAGATGCTATCACCGCGAAACCAGATTGACCGTGACCATGGGGCTGACATTGCGACCTGGCTGCGACCTGTCTCGGTAAAGCAGTCAAGGAGTAATCCCGTTCCATGAGTTTCCAACATTTTTCTCTTCACCCGCAGGTCTTGGCCGGAGTCAAGTCGATGGGGTACACCACGCCAACCCCTATCCAGGACAAAGCAATCCCCTTCGCCATGGCGGGCCGCGACGTTTTGGGACTGGCCCAAACCGGCACCGGCAAGACCGCCGCGTTTGCCCTGCCCATCTTGCATCGGCTGGCCAGCGGACCTCCCAAACGGGGCGTCCGGGCGCTGGTCATCGCGCCGACCAGAGAGTTGGCCGAGCAGATCCATCAGTCCTTTGTTGAACTTGGAAAACACCTTCGGATCTACAGCGTCGCCATCTATGGCGGCGTGGCTAAAGGCCCGCAATTGGCCAAACTGAGGCGCGGAGTCCAGGTGGTGGTCGCCTGCCCCGGACGGCTGTTGGATCATGTCGACCAAAATGACATTAACTTGTCAGGCGTCGAAGTTTTGGTCCTTGACGAAGCCGACACGATGTGCGAAATGGGGTTCTTACCCGACGTTCGCCGCATCTTGGAAAAGCTTCCGGAAGTCAGGCAAACCCTTTTCTTCTCGGCGACCATGCCCAAAGAGATACGCTCTTTGGCGGTGAACATCCTAAAGGACCCGGAATTCGTCCAGATCGGCGCCATCGCGCCGGCCAAGACCGTTTCCCACGCCCTTTACCCGGTTCCCGACATACTCAAAAAGAGTCTGCTGATGGCCATATTGCAACAGACGCCAACGGGGCGGGTCATGGTGTTCACCCGCACCAAACACCGGGCCAAGAACCTCGCCTTAGATCTGGCGAAAATGTCATACAAGGTGGCGGCGTTGCAGGGCAACATGGCGCAAAACGCCCGCCAACGCGCTATGAACGGCTTCAGGGATGGCGAATTCGACATCCTTGTGGCCACCGACATCGCAGCCCATGGCATTGATGTCCCCGATGTTTCCCATGTGATCAACTTTGATTTCCCGGATACTTCAGACGCCTACACCCACCGCATCGGCCGCACCGGCAGGGCGGAACAAACCGGCGAGGCATTCACGCTTGCTGGGGTTGCGGACGGTCCACTGATTCGTGAGGTGGAGAGGGAAATTGGCGCTCCGATCGAGCGGCGGCGCCTGCCCGGTTTCAACTATGGTAACTTCGATCCCGAGAACCAGTATCCGGAAGGACGTCCCGAACAACGCACCAGTACGGGGCCCAGTAATGGCGCCAGACCCCGCCGGAGCGCGGACGGCCTGTGGCCTAGAGGGGGCCCTCCCCCGCATCGCGGAAATGGCGCGTCCAACAACGGCGGATCAAATGGCGCAAAGCGGACCGGGGGCGGAAAGTCCCGGCCGAATACATCGAGCGATCAATCCAGGCCCCGCCGGCCGTCGGCGTCATCGCGCCTCGGCGGCCCACGAAGAGGTTCAACCAACAGTCATTAGCAAACCGCCTCAAGCGCTGCGAGGTTTCTAAACTTCGCGGCGCTTCATTTAGACTCACCTACGCGGATCCCCTGCGACCCGCGGCCAATGCTCCAATTAATGTCATGTTGAGCCAGCCCCGACGGAAATTCGGGCGAAACATCTGGGGCGGGCCACCCTTCTCCAACCGGCCACGCCAGCCGCTGCAGCGACTGGCAACCTCACCCTACAAGCTCCCGGTGATATCCGCGAGACCCTGGCAACGTGCTCCTGGGTGCGTTAGTATGTACACGATGCGCCGCCCAGCCAAAATGGGGTCGGTGTGGATTCCAGGAGATTGAACCGTTGAAGAACAAGATATACGAGGATTTCGACCAGGCCGTGGCCGATGTGCCCGACGGCTGCACCGTTATGATGCCCGGATTTGGCGGGGTTGGACTGCCTAGAAACCTGATCAGTGCGTTGCACCGCCAGGGGGCGAAAAATCTCACAGGCATATCTAACAACGCCGGCTCCATGGACGAACGGGTGGATGCGGGCACTTTGGTGGAAGCGGGCCGCATGAAAAAGATGATTTGCGCGTTTACCGCGGCGACCCACCCGTCTCAGATCACTCCCTTTGTCAAGATGTATAACGACGATGAGATCGAAGCGGAGCTGGTGCCCCAGGGGACCTTGGCCGAACGTATGCGGGCGGCGGCGTTTGGCATCGGCGGTTTTTACACCCCAACCAGCGTGGGCACCGAACTGGCCGAGGGCAAAGAGCACCGGGAGATCAACGGCCGGATGCACGTATTGGAGCATCCGCTACACGCCGACTACGCATTGATCCGGGCTTGGAAGGCCGACACCTTCGGCAACCTGCAATTCCGGCTTACCCAACGCAACTTCAACCCAATCATGGCGATGGCGGCCACCATTACCGTGGTCGAGGTGGAAACCGAGATAGTGCCTGCGGGGCAGATAGAGCCTGACAACATCCATGTGCCAGGCATTTACGTGAACCGCATGGTCAAGATCCCCGAAGACGGGATTTGGTATTAAGGAATCTGGTATCAAATAGCTTTCAGCGGTCAGCCATAGCCCATCGGCGGCTGACAAAGGTAAGGAGGCGGCAAATGGCGGATAAGCCCAAGTTGGAAAGGCAAGTGATGTGCGACCGTCTGGCCATGGAGTTCGAAGATGGTTGGATCGTGAACCTAGGGGTCGGCATGCCCACCCTTTGCTCGAACTACCAAGATCCCGACAGAGAGATCATCACTCACTCGGAGAACGGAGTCATAGGCTACGGACCCCTGGCTGCCGAGGGACAAGAGGACAAGCACTTGGTCAACGCCGGCGGCCAGTTTGTCACCAGCCAACCGGGGATGTCCATCGTCCATCACGCCGACTCATTCGGCGTGATCCGAGGCGGCATGGTGGACGTGACAGTCATGGGGGCCTATGAGGTTTCGGAAAACGGCGACTTCGCCAACTGGAGGATACCGACTCGCAAGGGCGGGGGCATCGGAGGGGCCATGGACTTGGCCGCATGCGCCAAACGGGTGTTCATCGCGTTGGAGCACGTAACCCGGGAAGGCGAGCCACGTTTGCTAAATCGTTGCAAATTGCCCATTACCGCGCCCGGCGTGGTCAAGAAGGTGGTGACGGATCTGGGCCTGTTCGAACTCACGCCCGATGGATTCAAGCTTTTGGAGAACGCCCCGGGATGGTCACCCGAGGACATTCAAGAATTGACCGAGGCCAAGCTGATAATCGCCGATGACCTGCGGGAGATACGCCTGCGAGCTTAAGGATTGACGGGCCGAATCGGCCAGCCTTTTTCTAAAGTCGAATTAGCAAATATTCCCCAAGCCGCGGTTCGACGGGCCTGTGCTGAGCGCAGCTGAAGGGCTCACCATGAGCGGGGGTGGCTACTTCCACGACAAACATCTGGCTACTCATCCCGCTCGTCCTGAGCCTGTCGAAGGATGGCCGGTTGTGGACCGCAATATTGTTGAAGGGAACTTAACTAAACCGATAAAACCCCCGAGCAAAGCTGCTCGGGGGTTTTATATTTAAGAGATGCCAATCTCCAACGCATTGAGGCAGCCGGGCGATGAACCAGCGCCGGCGTGACCGCGATTACCGGTCCATTATTTTGACGGTGTTGGCTTCCATGTCGTACTGGTACCTGGTCAGGGTGTCCAGTTTCTGGGACTCTAATCGCACCACCAGAGCCCGCTCCTCGGTCACGTTCAGAGTCTGGTGAATCTCTCCGGGCAGGAAGTACGCCACCGAACCGTCTTTCTGGGTGAAGGCGCCGGTCACTTTGATCTGGGGAGAGTCCACACCCTCGCCGGGGAAGGCCCAGCGGAATTTGGTCTGCTTTATGGCGCCCTTGTAAACGCCGTAGGCTACCCAAGCCACTCCGTGGTCGTGGGGCAGTTGGGTCTGGCCGGGTTTTTGCACCGTGACCATAAGATAGAACCCGGCGCCCGGCAGACCCACTTCTTCATCGATATGCAGGTCGTACCGGCCAAATCCGCCTTCTTCGGGCAGGTTCAGCTTCTCTTCCAACCAACCGGGGACGGCCAGCAAATCCTCCATCTTTTCGCTCACCGCCTGGGCCTGGGCCAGCGGGTCTTTCGTGGCGGTGAAAATCTCTTTTACGTCGTCTACGAACGCCTCCATGGTATATGTCGCTGTTTGCGTCATCCCGAACCTCCTGCACGTCGTACCAGCATTGATTGTAGATATTGTTTATTTATTTTGATGTACCCGGAATCCTGTGTCAACCATTGGCGTGCCTATATGGCTGAGTTTGTGCTAGAAGAACGCCGTGCCGCCGTTGGCGTGGATTGTCTGCCCGGTGATGAACCCGCCGTCGTCGCCCACTAAAAACATGCAAGTGCCGGCGATCTCTTCGACCTTGCCCTGCCGGCCCAAGGGAATGTGAGAAGCGTCCGGCGCGCGGCCGCCGGGGTACCATTCGGGATGCTCCCTTGAAGTGTCGATGCTGCCGGGAGAGATCACGTTGACCCGGATATTATGGGGAGCGAATTCCGAGGCCAGGCTGCGGCACATGCCCACCAGCCCCATCTTCGCGGCCGATACGTGAGCCCTTTCCGCCGGACCCAGGAATGCGCCGTCGCCGGTGAAAAATATGATGCGCCCATATTTGTTTTTCACCATGGAAGGCAGAATCGCCTTGGCGCAATAAAACGCCCCGTCCAGCACCACCCCGCGCACCTGTTCCCAGTCCTCGTAACTGACTTCCAAGAACGGTTTATGGGGTCGGATGGCTGCGTTAGAGATCAGAATGTCTATCTTGCCGAATTTGTCCATGGCCTGATCCACCATGCTGTTCACCTGGTCGCGGTCGGACACGTCGGCCAGGATGGCCAATGCGTCGACGCCCATCTCCCGGGCCTCCCGCGCCACCGAATCGGCTTCCTCTTGGTTCGACCTGGCGTTGACCACCACGTTGGCGCCCTCGCTGGCCAATTTAAGAACAGTCGCCCGGCCTATGTTCCGGCCCGACCCGGTGACAAGTGCTACTTTACCTTTGAATTGATCCGCCATCGCCGCCTCCGATCTGTGTTTGGGACTTGCTTCGATTTCGGGCGGATTATAGCATGGCTGAATTGATTCCGAAGACGAAGGAACCCACCGCCGTTGACAGCTATGGAGGGCGAACGTACACTCCCGTCGGTCAAGGGTCAAGATACTATTCATCCATTGGCTTAAGGCAAGGGCGTAAGGCGCATGCCCACCTGAGCCCCGAATCAATGATCGGCATCGGATATCTTGATGGGTTGGACCGGCACACTTTATTGGCTTCTGTTGAGGCGGCTTCGCTCATCGTGGGCGCTGCTGGCCATAACCTCGTTTGGCATTTTGGCCGCGGTGACGTTGATGTCGGTGGGCGCCGTGTATTCTCAGGTCCTGGCGGAAGGCGGGCTACAGCACACCCTGGCCACCATAGATCAACGGGTGTTGAACGTTCAGGTCATTTCCCAAAACCGGCCGCTGGGTCCCGCCGACTACCAACGGTTGCGGTCCCAGGTGGAGCAAATCTCCCAGGCGCGTCTAGGCCACCTGACAAGAAGCGTTGAACGTCTGGGTCAGACTCAGGGTAACCTCCCCATAGTTTATTCGGACGGCGCAGCCCCCAACGGGGCTTCCCCCATGGGCCGCCCGTTTTTCCTAACCGGTTTCCAAGAACATTCACGCCTAGTAGAGGGACGGTGGCCGGAAACGGCGCCTGTCTTACATGAAAATGGGCTGAGTATGGAAATCGTCATAGGTGAGCGGACGGCGTCCAGCGTGGGGCTGACTCTGGAAACTCAGCTTTTCCTGGTCCCATTCAGTTCCGACCTATCGGAAGTCGTCACCATGACCATAGTTGGTTTGGCGGAGCCGCTGAACCCCAGAGATGAGTACTGGATGTTTTCGCCCGCCTACTTCAGCGTGCAGCAGTTTGGTGAGGATGTGCTGCTGCCGCTTTACGTACCCGAAGAGCATTTCTTTTCAGGGATGGGCGCCAAGTATCCATCTTTAGTGGGGGATTTCGCGTGGTTTTTGTACCTGGACGCCAGCGGGTTGACTGCCGCTACCGCAGGCCCCGCCAAGGATGCCCTGGTTGGACTAGAGAGCGACATCAATAAAAAGTTCCCCCGCACCTTGGTGCTGACTGGCCTGAAGAACCGGATTCTAGCTTACGAAAGGACCCTCACGTTAGCGCGGATACCGCTATTCTTATTTATTTCATTGGTGGTGGTGGTGATCCTCTATTTCCTGGCGCTCATCATGGGCTTGGCCGCCAGGACTCAGTCCGGCGAAGCCGGGCTATTGAGAAGCCGCGGAGCGGGTATTCTTCAGGTGGCGGGCCTGTTGGTGGCAGGGGAGAGTTTAGTGGTCCTGGTGTCGGTGGCCGTCGGGCCGTTCCTCGCCCTGGCGCTGGTTCGATATCTGCTGTTGGCCACGATAAATCCCGAAGTCGGTGACGCCGGAGCGATAACCGTCGGCATTTCAGCGTCTATGTTCTGGATGGGGGCTATCGGGGGGTTGCTTAGCCTGGCCGTCTTGTTCGTCTCCGGCTGGAGCCGAGCCCGAAATGGCATGGTCGAATCCCTGGCGGCGCGAGCCAGGCCGCCAACGGTCCCGTTTGTGCACCGCTATTTTCTAGACGCGCCGGTGCTGGTTGCGTTGGCCGTGGTGATGTGGCAGATTCGAGACCGCGGCGGTTTCGTCACCCGAGACCTGGCCTCAAACTCGCTGGACGTGGATTATACCCTGCTGTTGGGCCCCATCTTAGCGCTCATCGGGGCGGCGTTGATCACTTTGCGCGTGTTGCCGTGGCTGGTGCGAATCTTCGCCTGGGCTAGCGCCAGGATGGGGCCGGCTTGGATAGCTTTTCCTCTGGCGCGTCTGGCCCGCGACCCGTTGCCCCACGGCTCGCTGGTGGTGATACTGCTGTTGGCCACCGCGCTAGGGCTTTTTGGCGCGGCCTTCCAGGCTAGCCTGTCCAAGAGCCAGACGGAGCAGGCCCTTTACCGGGTGGGTGGAGACGTGGTCTTGACAGGTCAAAAATTCTCGGAGACCTTACAAAGGGAGATTGCCTCGATCAACGGTGTTTCCAGCGTCACCCCCATGTTCAAAAAACAGGTCACGCTTGTTTCGGGAGGATCCAACTCTCGCACGGTGCTGGTGGCGACCGACCCGGTGACTCTGCCCAACACGGTTTGGTTTCGAGACGATTTTGCCGACGTAGAGCTGGAGGAGCTGCTTAGCCCGTTGCATCAAGCCAGGTTTGTCGACTCAGCTTCAGCGGCGGACCCTGGATTGGGGATCAAGATCCCGGTCGGCAGCTCAAGTCTAGGCATTTGGGTCAATCCGGCGGTAATCAACCCCAGCACCGTGGTGCGGGAGCTGAACCTGTGGGCCAGGGTGGAAGGTTCGAACGGAAGAAGCAGGCATCTGCTGGTGGGGGATATTTTGGGGTCCCAGCCGGCTCCAATAGATCCGAATTTTGCTTTTTTTCCGAATACCCGGGAAGCGATTCCTTCAGCATCTCAACCCAAGATCAATTGGCAGTTCTACCAGGTGCCGCTGCGGGATTCCGTGGAATCGTTAGAGCCGCCGATCAGACTTGTGGCGTTATTCATGAGCCGGGCGGCGTTTACCCGCCTGCCCCCTGGCGCCATATTCTTTGATGATATAACCGCGATCGGTCCGGTTTCCAACGAAACCGATTTCGAGCCGCTTATCACGGTCATAGAGGACTTTGAGGGGGCTCCGCCGTGGGTTGTCTTGCCCAACGAGAGGACCGTGCCCGATAGCCTTGATTTGTCTGGGGAAGCGGCCCGCTCCGGCGACCGGGGCCTTGCCTTTAGCTGGGAGGAGCCCTTTTCGCGCATTCCCAGGGGCATCATGATTCCGCCGGGGCCATATCCACTGCCGGCCATCGGGGGTCCAAGCTATGCGGTTGGTGAATCGGTGCGCCTCAAGGTCAACGGCCGGATAATTCCCATGACCGTCACCGGCCTAATCAACTATTTCCCAACCGTGAATCCACAAGCCGAACCTCTACTCATAGCGTCGTTGGAAGATTTTCGCGATTACCTCAGACGTACCCCGGGTGGGAGGTTGAGCTCACCGGAGCAGGTTTGGTTGGCGCTGGACCGCGGAGCGGACCGGCAGAGGGTGATTCAGACGGTCGACAACCTGTTGGGCGGATCGGTCATCATAAGAGACCGCGAGAGAGAAGTTGATCTGGCGCGGCGCGACCCCTTGGCCGGCGGTGGCTGGAACGGGCTGACGCTGATCGGGATGGCCGCCATCACGGTGGCCGTTTTGTTGACCCTAACCCTCCACGGCGTGGCGGAGGTCCGTACGGGGCGCGTGGACCTTACGGTGGCTCAGACCTTGGGGTTGAGCCAGACCCAACTCACCGCTTCATTGGCTTTGGAGAGGGCCGTGGTAGGGGTTTTGGGCATAGGCGTCGGCGCTTGGGTAGGTCTTTGGATTGGCCGAGGAGTATTCGGGGGCCGTTGGATTTTCCAAGGGGTTTTGGAATACCTTGACATAACGCCCACGGGCAGGGACGTGCTTCCGCCAATGGCGCCCGGTGTGGAAACATGGGTCGCCGTGTCGGTTTTGGCTGGTTTGGCGGCGGCTACCCTTTTGGCATTTGTGTTCGTGGCCATGGCCGCCCGCCGCCTCAGAGTTCCCGATGTCTTGAGGATTGGGGAGTAAGGCTGTGATGGCTGTCTGATGTTTGCTCTCTTCATAACTGCATACGTGGTGGCTGCCAAACGGATAATCTCTGGATGGAGATTGGAAACCGTTTTGTTTCTGGGCATCGTTATGGCCGTCGCTTTGATGTCCAGCGGTGTCATCTTCTCTAACCTGCTGGCTGAGGCGGCGCTGAGGCACACCTTGGAACAGGCCAGCCCCCAGGATGCCAACTTCTGGGTGCGCGTTTTCAGCGGCCGGGATTCGCCTCCTACGGCGGCGGGAAGGTTAGCCGAGCATAGGTCCCGGCTCCGATTCGTCGATGAACGGGTGGAGCAACGGTTCCAGCCGTTCATGAAAGAAAAGACTAGGTTCCTGGAAACGGCGACTTTCTTCTTCCAAGGCCACTCACAGTTGGAACTTGATAACAAGGTGAGGCCCCGCGGGCAGATCAAATTCTCCGACGGGTTGGTCCCACCGCGAATCGATATAGTTGACGGGCGCTGGCCTTACAGCGATCAGGCGGCGCCCGATTCGATAGCGCCCAGCTCGCCATTAGAGGTGGCGTTGGAGGTTCTGGGCGCAAAACTGCTCCAATTGGAAGTAGGAGACAGGTTTGAGGCCTTGCCCGCATCGTCATTCGCCGGCCCACCGCCTATCGAGGTAGAGATCGTCGGTATTTTCGACCGGACCGACCCAAGTGAAGAGTTTTGGTACGGAACTGAAGGGGATTTCAGCTATCAGAATGACCAGTGGACCATCGTTCCCCTTTTCACCACGGAAGAGGCCATATTGGGCCCGGTTTTGCAGGTATATCCGGCCCTATACACCGATGCGACATGGTTTTTCTTCCTCGACCGCAAGAGCATCTCGGCGGGAAAGGTCAGTGAGACCCAGACACTGCTGGAGCAGATGGAGGCCGATGTCCGCTCCCGAATGAGGAATTCCAGCATGGGCCTGTCTTTGGACACCGTGTTGAAGGATTACCAAGAGCAATTGCTGCTGGCCCGCATCCCTCTGTTCTTGATCCTCTTCCTGGTGATAGGGATATTGACCTATTATCTGGCCCTTGTTTCGGGTCTCATCGTTAAATCCCGCAGCGGCGAGATCGCCATGTTGAAAAGCCGGGGCGCTTCCACCATTCACATCGGCATATTGTCTTTGGCGGAGGGTCTTTTGTTGGCCCTGCCGGCGGTGATCTTGGGTCCTTTGCTGGCGGTGGCCGTGGTGCGGGTGTTGGGCGGGTTGTTTTTCGGCTTGGGCGGCGGCGGCGAACTGTCCACCGTGCCAGTTACGCTCACCTCCGGCGCCTGGCTTTTGGGGCTGGCCGGCGGTGGTCTGGCGGTGGTGGTTCTCACTGTGCTTACATTGGTGGCCGCCCGTCAAAGCATCGTGGAATTCTTGGCGGTTGGCGCCAGGCCGCCCAGGACGCCTTTTATCCACCGGTATTTCATCGATGTCATGTTTCTGGCGCTGATGGCGTTGCTGTTTTGGCAGATCCAAACCAGAGGCTCCTTCCTCGTCAAGCCACTGGGCGGCCAGGGGCTGGAGATCGACTATAGCCTGTTGCTGATCCCGTTGATGTACTTGGTGGCCATCGGGTTGGTGGTGTTGCGGGTTTTCCCTCTGGTGTTGGCGTTGGCTTCACGCATCGCCGAGCCGATTGGGCCTTCGTGGCTGGTCCACGGCCTGAGGCATGTGTCCAGGGACCCCATCGTGCCGGGGGTCCTGGTGGTCTTGTTAATGTTCACCACCGCGTTAGGCGTGGTTGGCAGTTCGTTTAGTTCGACCCTGGAGCGGAGCCAGCAAGACCGGGCATTGTACGCCGCGGGAGCCGACCTGCGTATCGTGCATACGGGAAACAGCGACCCCGTGTCTTTGCTGGGATTGTCGGTAATGGCGGGAGATGTGGAGACGGTGAGATACGCGGCCGAAGTCCAGCGCTCCAACGCCCACCTGACCACCACGGGGTTCTCCACTTCGGCGGATATTTTGGCGGTGGACACGGCTTCGTTCGCCGACGTAGCCTGGTACCGGCCTGATTTCGCAGATGGGCTGCCGCTGAACGATCTGATCGAGATGCTCAAACCAGATCGATCGCAGGATTCATCGTTGGACGGAGGTTTGGCGCTACCGCCCGACACCGAAGGCCTTGCAATATGGGTCAAACCCAGCCGGCCGAGCCGCCGGCTCGTTTTAGTGGCCAGGCTAAGAGATTCCCGAGGCCGTTACTTTGACACCGCCTTGGGTGACCTAAGCCAGCGCGAGTGGACTCGCAACGAAGCGGAGATAGCGCCAATATTACCGGCGCGCCGAAATCGCGTCGATGATCCCGGGCCGGCCATGGCGCCTCCCTTCACCCTGATCACTTTGCAGGTGCAGGGGAGATTTGGCCTGGTGGACCCGGGCGCGGTGTTTTTCAGTGGGTTGACCGCATTGACGCCCAGCGGCGGCGTGCTAGTGTCAAATTTCGAAGACGTGACGGAATGGCACGTCCTGGAAGACTACATCAAGCCGGGGCTTTACGCCGTGGAGCCCAGCGAACTGGCTCCAGCGGCCTCTCTGGACGGATCAAGAAAAGCCGCCGGCTCGGCGGTATTCAGTTGGGCCACCGGAGGACTGGGGTCTCGGGGCATACGCCACGGTATGCCGGAGCAACCCGTCCCGGCATTGGCCAGCAGTTCTTTCCTGGAAATAGCGGATGCCGCCGCCGGAGACACGGTGATTGTGGGCTTTTCCTCTTTTGCCCTGCCGGTGAAGATCGTGAACGAGGTGGATTATTTCCCAACGATGGAGCCTGAGGAAACCCCCTTCATCGTCGTTGATCTGCCCACGTTTACGGCCCATGCCAACTTCCACAGTCCCAGGCCATATGGCGGATCCAATGAAGTTTGGTTGAGTTTGAACGGCGATGCCGCTCCCGAGGATCTAAACCCGTATTTCTCTTATTTAAACCGAAGCGGGCTGAGCGTGCGGGAATCGCATCTGGCCTCGGAGTTGGTGTCCCTGCGAGTGGACCGGCCCCTGATAACCGCCGGCTGGGGAGGATTGCTCGTGTTGATGTTCTTGGTTTTGATCTTGGCCAGCGCCTCTGGGTTGATGCTATTCACTTACATGGAGTTCCGCGGCCGGCAGATCGAGTTTGCCCTATTGCGCACCCTGGGCGCTTCCCGGAGCCAGACCCACGGCGTGGCCTGGTTTTCCGTGCTCTTGGTGGTTATCTTTGGAGTGGGGCTGGGAACCTGGGCCGGGCAGTTGATCGGGGTCAGTCTTCTGCCATTGATGGAGGTCGCCGAGGAGGGTGTGCGAGTGACGCCGCCTATGGTCCTGCAGACCAACGGTACAACTTTAGCGGTGTCCTATTTGGCGATTGCCGCGGTAACCATAATGACTGCGGCATGGCTAGCTTGGTTCACGGCCAAAATGGAAGTCCAACAGGTGCTGCGGATAGGAGACGTATGATTTACGGCGGTTGCGCCCAGATGAGAACCGAAGTGACATGCGATCAAAGCCCGGAGATACCGGGGCGGGAGTAGGCAATTTGAGGAACGATTTTCGTATAGATGGCGCTCGCAGCCCCTACAAGATGAACGCCAACGAGGCAACCGATCAGGCGAACGCCGGCGCCCCGTACATACAGTGTCGGGACCTGTTCAAGATCTATAAACGGGCCGAGTTGGAAGTGGTCGCCCTCCGAGGGGTGGATTTGGAAGTGGGCGCTGGTGAACTCATCGCTATCGTCGGCGCCAGCGGCAGCGGTAAAAGCACTCTGTTGAACACCCTGGCGGGGTTGGACCGGCCCTCAGCCGGCCAAATTACCGTTGGCGGCCGCGACCTGCTGGACATTTCCGACCGGGAGTTGGTGGTTTACCGCCGGCTGGAAGTGGGGTTTGTGTGGCAGGCCACCGCCCGCAATCTGGTGCCTTACCTCAACGTGAAGGACAATATCGAACTTCCCATGGCCATGGCTGGAAAATCCGCAAGCCACCGGCGGGAGTGGAGTTCGGAGTTGTTGGCTGATTTGGGGATTGAAGACAAGGCAAACCGGCTGCCCCACGAATTGTCGGGCGGCGAGCAACAGCGCGTGGCCATCGCAGTTGCGCTTTCCAACCGGCCGCCACTGCTTTTGGCCGACGAACCGACCGGCGAGTTGGACAACCAGACCGCCGGACAGGTGTTCGAATTGTTGCGGGAATTGAACAACACTCACAAGGTGACCGTGGTAATGGTCACCCACTATCCGGGCGTCGCCCAATATGTCGACCGGGTGGTGCATATTCGAGATGGCCGGATCAGCTCGGAGACATTCGCCACGCCTACTTTCCAGCGCACCGGCGAAATCCTTCAGGAGGAATATCTGGTGGTGGACCGGGCAGGACGCCTTCAATTGCCTCCGGAATACGCCGAAAAATTCCATCTGGGGGGGTTGGCCAAGGCTGAAATGACCGGCGATGAGGTCACTTTAAAGCCCGCCAGTGACCGTCCCCGGAGAGACGACGACCGGGGAGGCAGAAGGGCATGACCACGGGTCAGGGGGAGTCTCAATTTTCCAGAGCTGGCAGCGCGGCTAGCCGGTCATCGGCCGAAATCACGCCCATCATTTCCGCCACCGATCTGACCAGGATCTTTGGATCTGGCGAGACGGCCGTTTCCGCGGTGAACGGCATCTCTCTCGATGTTCGTTCCGGGGAGTTTTTGGCGGTCACCGGCCGTTCCGGCTCGGGCAAGACCACATTTTTGAACCTGCTGTCCGGACTGGACCAGCCAACCAAAGGCTCAGTCCGATTGCAAGGGAGGGACTTGGCGGAATTTTCCGACCGGGAGATGGTGGCGTTGCGCCGCAACAAATTGGGGTTCGTGTTCCAGTCCTTCGGGTTGATGCCCCTTCTTTCAGCTATGGAGAACGTTGAGCTGCCCCTCCACATCAGCGGAGCATCTTGGCGCGAGCGGCGGCGGCGCG